>ENA-UEOJ01000713-UEOJ01000713.1-human-gut-metagenome-genome-assembly--contig:-NODE-713-length-26321-cov-6.884774_pt1 | contig 26321 bp, 31 predicted proteins | sample MGYA00242885_ERZ507886 | MGnify/ENA primary metagenome ERZ507886 (study PRJEB26167, sample SAMN06115505) | human gut metagenome | host: Homo sapiens | place: China:Anhui | collected 2015-08-07 | study... | reverse complement strand
CGCATCGTCCGTCCGCAGTGTGAAACGGTTGAAACAAAGATTGTTCATCGTAAATCGGAGTTAGTTCAGTGACAAGGCCTGACAGAAATAGTCCGTATAATCGAAGTCCAGTCCCAGCCCAGAACAGGCCGTTTCAAGATCGCCGTAGCACAGAGCCCCGGCATCCCGCAGTTCCCGCAGGTTGCGAAGTTCCGCGGTCAAATATTCCTCGGCGCGACGTTCGCCGCAGCGGCACGCAGTGCAGATATTTTCGATAATAATGTTTCGTTCCATAGTCGTTTAAGGTTTAGGTGTGAATTTATTGTCGGAGAGTGCAAGGAAATCGTCGAGCGTGCGGCACCGATAGTCCAAAGAGATCTTTTCGCTGTAATCCGTCTGCCGGATATCGAAAGTATAGGTCAGGCCGTTACGAATGATCTGGCCGTGACTTTTGTCATGAACCCAAACCACATCGGACAGAGCCTCCAACCGGTTGCGGTACCCGATTATTTTGCGTTCGTTCTCCGCATCGATCCGTTCGAGATTCCGGAAACCCTGCGTGAGGTATTCCACCCAGTCGTCGATCTTCTTTTTGGTGAAGACCCCGATACGGTTCGGAGCGGTTTGTTTGTCGAAAGCCTTGCCGTAGGAGTAGTTGTCCGCATATCGGAAGAACGACCAATCGCAACATAGGTCGTAATAGGGTTTCGGGTAGGTGTATCTGCGGACGAGAAACAGGATACCGTTCCTGCGGAAACCGGTGCAGGCTTCCTCGAAATAGTTTTTCAGGCTGTCCACGGCATGTGTAACACGGTAGAACAAGGCTGCCTCCGGAACGAACTCCTGCACTGTTTCCAATACGGCCGATGCGCTTCGAATAGCCCGCTCTATGTTATCCTCGGCATTGGCGAGCAGCAGCTCGTCGAAGGTCGACTGATCGATCCACTTTCTCATCGCTGAGCAACCTGCCTGCGGCAGGATTCCGTTTCCCGCAGGTCGTCGTTCAACGTCGGAATAAGGATCGTACACTCGGCATCGGGTCGTCCGAGGAAACATTTCACCTTTACCGATGCCTCCACACCGTCCCGGGCGTAGGTCTTGAAGCGATAGTCATAGCCTGCTACCGCAATTTCGAATTTTCGGATTTTCATCTTCGAAATGAATTTTGGTTTGACATACGGCCGGCGAATACCCACTATGAAAGTGAGAAGCCGGCTTCGGGGCAGAAAATTCAGCGTCAGGGGCAGCCCGCAGTCGGTCTTTTTCGCGCGATACGACCCGAAGGGTGGAGATCGTGCGAAAAAGCCGAAAAGGGCGTAAGCCCCTGACGCTATCTTGCCCCGGAGACGGCGATCACAAAGGAATTCAAATTATTACTCGTGCTACCTCAAAACAAAAAGGGACTACTGCGAATGCAGTCAATCCCTTTCGGTCAGCGCACTGCGAACTGCGGTATCCGGGAGAGGGTCTTCCGCAACTTCCGGCGGTAGAAGTGTTCCGTAAGCGCGATCAGCTCGTAGGCATCGTAGAACATCTGTCCGTTGACGGCACGGGCGCGGATCATCCGCTTTTTACGGCATTGTTCGAGTTGGTGGCGATCCATACCCAGCACCTCGCAGACCTTGCGGGCCGAGAGGAACATCGGGCGGTCACTGTGGCTCAACAGGTGTTCGAAGAGCAGCGTGGATTGTGTCAGCATGAAATGTGTGCGGAGCAGTTTCTCGAAATACATGGACTCCACCAGATAATAAGATCTTTCTGTTGTTTCAGACATAGTATTATGTGTTAAAGATTATGGATAGCTTTTCTCAAAGACTTTTTCTGCTTATGTTCCATTTCAACACGCTCTATGAAGCGGTTGATTTCAGCCGTCGAAAACATTAGACGACGACCGAAATGGAAACCGACAAGCTGACCCGAAGTGCGATAACGGCGCAACTGACGGTCGCTGATCTTCAGCAGGTCGCAGACCTCGCTCACTTCAAGGATCGGCATCCCGCAAAGCATATTCCGGTGACGTTTCATATAGGCGATATCCTCGCGGATCTCACGAATGATTTCCAAAATCTCATCGAGTCGTTCCATAATCGGGTTGCAGTAGGTTTTCGCCGCAAAGATGCAATGACCGAATGATGAGTTTATACAAGTATGTAAATACATAATATATTTATATACTTTATCGCAAAGTGTCTACACGGAGAATTTCGTTGCCAGTTTCTCCCGGAGCATGGTAACCTCACGGTCGATCATCGGCGGGGTGACTTTCGCATAGATTTGAGTGGTGGTGATATTTTTATGTCCCAGCATCTTCGAAAGCGTCTCCAGACTCACGCCGTTCGACAGGCAGATCGTCGTGGCGTACGTGTGCCGGGCAAGGTGGAACGAGAGTTGTTTGTCGATGCCGCACTCCCGGGCGATGTTTTTCAGGCTGTCGTCGATCGAATCGAGTGTAGACATGGCAAAAACACGTCCGTCGCCGGTCAGACCCCGGTACTTGTTCAGGATGAACAACGCATACGGCAGAAGTTTGACAACGTATCTGGTTTCGGTCTTCTGGCGGTTCCCGCTGATCCACCACTCGCCCTGCGCATCCTGCTCGATCCGGTCATAGGTCAGCGAGGCCATATCCGCATAGCAGATGCCCGTAAAGCAGGAGAACAGGAACATATCGCGGTTATAGTCCTGACGCTTATACCGCAGCTCGGTAGTCATCATACGCCGGAGTTCATCTTCCGTTAAAAAACTACGTTCCGGATTCGGAGCCGTATATTGATAGAGGGAAAAGGGGTTGCGAGGCATCCAGCCGTTGTTGAACGCGATTTTGACAACGTATTTCAGGCATTTGAGATAACCGCTGACGGTCGTAGGCTTGAGCCCCAGATCGGATTTAAGGTAGACGTGGTATTGCTCGATGAACGACTGTTCCAACTCCGCCAACGGCATATCGCTCACGTTATACTCCTTACGCATGAAAGTCCGCAGATGGTCGATGGATTTATAGTAGCGGTTCCATGTACCGTGGCAGCGGTCGATGCCGACACGTTTCTTGAGGTCGCCGGTGAATTTCTCGAACGCTTCGAGAAGCAGCCGGTATTTCTCTCCGAAGCCGAGATAGGCATTCTTGACCTTTTCGGCCGTAACGTATGACTCCCGGTCGCAGATATCCTGATAGTGCTTGCCGATCTGGGTGCGGATGTTGTCCAGATGACGGTTGATGCGATCCGCTTCGAGACTGCGGCCTTTGGCGCGGCCGCCGCTGACCTCCCAAAGCATCTCCGGAACGGAGAGCTTCGCGCTGAACTGGGCGATGCTACCGTTGACCGTGATGCGACCCATGACAGGGACGACTTTCTGATCTTTGTCTTTGTTCCTTTTAAGGTAGAACAGAACCTTGAACGTGCTGCGCATAAACTCTGCTTTTTAGGGTTGCAAAAATAATTTCAGCAGAGTCGTATGTCAAGATGAATAACGATGCAAGAAACTGAAAATCACGTTTCTATGAATAATAGAGCGAAAGAAACGAGGTAACGATTTGGAAACCGAAACCTCGTTTAACATTACCTTATTCTACTTTTTTTCTAAAACAAAGGTACTGAAGAAAAGTGTATAATTATTTGATTATCTTTTGCTTTACACTTTTTTATACCTCTGTTTTTTATCCCCGGAACTCGGAACAAGAGACCGATTTTTTCGTATATTGATACCGCAACAACGCTTTCACGGGCCAGGAGGCGCAACCGCCCCGGATGCAATCCGGTTTTGCGGCCGCCCGTTTTTTCATGTTTACAGACAATGACCGCCAAACTGCTGCTCATACTCCGCTTCTACCGCTCGGCGATGCTCCTCTTCTGCGGAGCGGCGAGCCTCGCCCTGGCATGGGTCGCCAAGGTCCACGGAACGCCGATCGTCCCGGCCCTGCTGTTGGGAAAGGCTTTGATTTACCCGCTTTTCCTCTACGTGTGGATCATCCCGCGCTATTCCGATGAATTCTACTATTACCGCAACCTCGGCATCCGCCGCCGAACACTGCTGGGCGTAAGCTGCGCGGTGGATTTCGGGTTATGCTGTCTTTTGCTGAACTATTCCGCCGCCCTGCTGCATGCCGCCCGCTGAAAAACATATTCTCGAAATCGACTCCGCAGAGCTGGCGTTCGGCGAACGGCGCATTCTCTCGGGTGTTTACCTGCTCGTCGAAACAGGCGGCGTGACGGCTGTGCTCGGGCGCAACGGATACGGAAAAAGCTGTCTGATGAAGATTCTGTCGGGGTCGCTGAAAGCGGGATTCTGCTCGATGCGCATCGACGGGAAATGGCACAGACGGTTTACCGAAAAGGAGATTCGCTACCTTCCGCAGCATCCGTTCATTCCCGGATGGTTGCGGCTGGAACGCGCGCTCGGCGATTTCGGGCTGCAAAGGGAAGACCTGGAACGGTGGTTTCCGGAGTTCATTCCCCTGCGCGGAACCCGCATCGGGGAGCTGTCGGGCGGGGAACAGCGGATTCTGGAATGTTTCATCATCCTGCGCAGCCCGGCCCGGTTCATCCTGCTCGACGAGCCGTTCTCGCAGATTGCACCCCTGCACGTTGCAACGCTCCAAACACTCATCCGGCAGGAAAAGGCCACGAAAGGGATTTTGCTCACCGACCACATGTACCGCCACGTGACCGGCATTGCCGACCGGCTGTACGTAATGGCCGACGGGCAGGCCTATCCGTGCGAAAACGACGAAGACCTGGTCCGGCGGGGCTATCTGAACCATCTCTGAACGGTCACAGCCGGTGGTAGTGGCAGTAGAGCAATTCGCCGTCGTCGCCCCGCAGGTGCATGCCGCCGCCCTGGCAGTAGCGGAACATCGAGCAATCGGCGCATTCGCCCCTGCGCGCCCATTCGCGGTCGCGGAACGGCTCGAAGCGGTTCTGCCACACGTCCCAGAAACGATCCCGGTAGATGTTTCCCTGATGGTAGTTGGCGCGGATCGACGTGCACCCCGAAATGGCCCCGTCGACACGGATCGAAGCCACCGAAACACCCGCGGCGCATTGGTAGAAATGGTCGCGGACCTCGGCCTCGTAACCGCCCAGGAAGCCTTCGCAGGCATAGCTGACCTCGATCCGGCCCTCCTGCCGCGTGCGGCGGATGAACTCCAGCATCTCCCGGAACTGGGCGTCGGTCATCCGCAGCGTCGGGTCGTTCTTGGCACGCCCCATCGGGAAAATCGAGAAGAGCCGCCAGTGGCGCACCCCCTCCGAAAGGAGCATGTCGCGGAAGGCCTCCAGCTGCGGGACCATCGCCCCCGTGACGCAGGTGACCACGTCGTACGACAGCGAGGGTTCGCGCACGATCATCCGCACGGCCTCCAGCGCGCGGTCGTAACTGCGGGGATTCCCGCGGATATAGTTGTGTTCGCGCTCGAAACCGTCGAGGCTCACCGAAACCGATTTCAGCCCCGCGTCGAGCAGACGGCCGAAACGTTCCGGGGTCAGGGCCATGCCGTTGGTCACCATGCCCCACGGGTAGCCGCGGCGCGTGACCTCGGCGCCCGCCTCCTCCAGGTCCGCGCGGACGAGCACCTCGCCGCCCGAGAAGATGACCAGCACGTCGGCGGGATCGACGTGGGGCGTCACCTCCTCGTCGAGCACCTTCAGAAAATCAGCCAGCGGCATGTCCGCCACGCCGGGGTCCACCCAGCAGTCGCTGCCGCAATGGCGGCACGAAAGGTTGCAGCGCAGCGTGCACTCCCAGAATAGCGTATCGAGACGGTGTTCGCGCACCGTCGAAGCATAGAGTTCGGAAAAAATATTGAGGGCCAGTCGTTTGCGAAGCCCCAGCCGGCGGCGTGACATGGCTTATTTCCTGCCGACGGAAGGGTCCTCCTCCTGCGGACGTTCGGCCACGGGAGGCAGCGAATCGGGACGTTCGCGTTCCAGGCGTTTGAGCCGCTCGTTGCGGACGCTGTCCTGCCGGGGCGTCCGCACGCCGTACATGACCACCACGCGGCGGGGAAATTCGGGGTATCCCTTTACGGCCGTCGTATCGGCGCCCTGCGTCTTCGCGGTGTCCTCCTTGGGAGCGTTTTTCACCGACGTACAGGCTGCGGAGAAGCCCAGAAGGGCTGCCAGCGCGAGTTTCAGATTTCTGTTCATAACGCCATGAGGTTTAACATTCTCAATGCAAAGATAAGAATTTTCCGCACAAGACGAAAAAACATGCCAAAAAGTTTTGAAAGCCAATGTTTTTTATTTTACTTTGCCGAACACATTAACACTTTAATTCTCTATTTTTATGACAGGTAAGGTAAAATGGTTCGATGGCAAGAAAGGCTACGGATTCATTACGGCGGAGAACGGAAAAGAGATTTTCGTACACTTCTCGGGCATCGCAAAGGACGGCTTCAAGTCGCTCAACGAAGGTCAGGCAGTCGAGTTCGAAGTTGGCTCCGGTGCCAAGGGAGAACAGGCTATTAACGTAACTGTAGTTGAGTAATCGCGCAAACTATAATTACAGAGAGTAAAAAAGGAGGTCCCCTCGAACCGGAGGCCTCCTTTTTTCTTGCCCGTTTGAAAAAAAAGCAGTACTTTTGGGCTTCCGAAACCGAAAAAAAGGTTCTCAAAACATAAAAACCCTATCAAAACCATGAAAGAAGCAATCGCAATTCTGACCGGCGGCGGACCGGCTCCCGGCATGAATACCGTAGTGGGCAGTGTCGCCAAAACGTTCCTGCGCCAGGGCTATCGCGTCATCGGCCTGCACGAAGGTTACACGGGCCTGTTCAACCCCTCGCCCCGCACCGTAGACATCGACTACCCGATGGCCGACGGCATCTTCAACCAGGGAGGTTCGTTCCTGCAGATGAGCCGTTTCAAACCCAAGGACTCGGATTTCGAGAACAACTTCAACCTCAAGTTCTTCACCGACAACAACATCAAACTGCTGGTGACCGTCGGCGGCGACGACACGGCTTCGACCGCCAACCGTATCGCCAAGTTCCTCGAGGCCAAGAAATACCCCATCGCCAACATCCACGTGCCGAAGACCATCGACAACGACCTGCCGCTTCCGAAGGGCACGCCGACGTTCGGCTACGAGTCGGCCAAGGACAAGGGCGCAGTCATCGCCCGCGCCGTCTACGTCGACGCACGCACGAGCGGCAACTGGTTCGTGCTGGCTGCCATGGGCCGTTCGGCCGGCCACCTGGCATTCGGCATCGGCGAGGCCTGCCACTACCCGATGATCGTCATTCCCGAGATGTTCGACAAGACGGAAATCACCGTCGAGAAGATCGTCAACCTGGTGATTTCGTCGATCATCAAGCGTAAGATCATGGGCATGGACTACGGCGCAGCGGTGATTTCCGAAGGCGTGTTCCACGCGCTGTCGGACGAGGAGATCCGCAAGAGCGGCATCCACTTCACCTACGACGAGCACGGACATCCCGAGCTGGGCAAGGTGTCGAAGGCGCACATCTTCAACGAGATGATCGAGATGAAGCTCAAGGAGCTGGGTCTCAAGGTCAAGAGCCGTCCGGTGGAGCTGGGCTACGAAATCCGCTGCCAGACCCCGATCGCCTACGACCTGACCTACTGCTCGGAGCTGGGTATCGGCGTGCACAAGCTCTTCGCCGAGGGCAAGACGGGCTGCATGGTTTACGTGGATTCGGAGGGCAACGTCTCGCCGCTCTACCTCAAGGACTTGCAGGACCCCACGACGGGCAAGATTCCGCCCCGTCTGGTGGACATCAAGTCGGACAAGTTCACGTCGGTGGTGGAGACCATTCTCAACGCCATCACCCCGGCCGACTACGAAGCCGCCAAGGCTTACGTTCCCAATCCCGAGGAGTACGACTTCCACAAGATCCTGAACTGGAAATAATCCGGTCGCAATCCCATACTCTGATCCCCGCCCATCGCGGGCGGGGATTTTTTTCGCAAAATATTTGCTCGGGGGGGGGATTTCGTATATTTGCATCCCAGAATAACCCAATTCATCATGGAAAAGACCGAAAAACCGGTGTTCGAGCCGATGCCCGAAACACCTGCGGAGCCGGCATCCACGGTCTCCGAATCCGCCGGACAGCCGGCGGCATCGCTCGCCGAAGCGAAAAAGAACATCCTCGTCGGACTGCTGTGGTGCGTCGGCGGACTGGCTTTCAGTTTCATCTCCTACTATTTCACCGAAGCCGGAGGCCGTTACGTCATCGCCACGGGAGCCATCCTCTGGGGTGTCTGGCAGGCAATCATGGGATTATACGTCTGGCTGAAAATCAAGCATGGAGCCGGCGAATACGCCGCCTTTTGGCGCATGCTCGCAACAGCCGTCTGCACCGCCCTGCTCATCGGATACCTCACGGTGCTCTCCACGCAGCTGGTGGACGAAGGCGGCGAGCTGCCGCTGCTCGACACCGAACAGACCTATGATTGCACGGACCTCGGGCTGCGAATCCGGATTCCGGCCGGATACTCCGCCCTCGAAGAGAGCATTGAACCCGAAACCGACTCAACCTACGCCCGCTACACGATGTACGTCCTCGACGGCGAATGGGAATTCAACATCGACGCCCTGCAAGATGTCTTCGATCCCGAGGCGAAGAGCATCGCCGACCTCTCGGACTACTGCGCGAGCCGCGATTCGGCCTACTACGACGGCGGGATCATCAAGGCCTCGCGCCCCCTCGTATCGAACGGCACCGACATGCTGTACAGCGAAGGCCGCCGGACCGAATATCCGGGATTCGTATTCACGGCCTACGACCTCAAACAGGGGCAGTCGCTCATCACCGTCGGCATCAGCTACCCCTCGAAGGAATACGGCAAGACGAGGACCCTCCGACGCGTCGAAGAACTGCTCCGAGGCATTGAGCTGACGCAGCCGGAGGAGACGGCAGGAACGGCAGAATAAAAATGATTCGCACGACAGAGAAGGGCAGCCTCCGGGCCATGAGTGGTCAAAAGATCGCAATCAACAGATATTCAGAATAATCCGACAGAGGGGTTGTTATTTTTTCTTGCAATGCAAGTCCGGCAGCCCGAACCGACGCAGCGACCGAGGGTAAAACAGCTCGCTGATTTTACCGAGGTGCAAGGAGGAAGCCGAAGGCAAGCCCCCGGCTGCGGAGGGCTGCAACATACATGTTTTGCCACTCCGCTGGCTTCGGGTTGAAAAACAGAGCGATTATTCAAGAGTAAAACTCAATGTAACAGCTTGTCACAATCTGCCGACCACGCGAGGCCTCCGGGCCGCTTTTTTATCCGAAGAGCGTCGGTTCGGGGCGGGCGGCACGGGAGCCGCCGGACAGAGGTTGACGACCTCCAGTCCCCGGCCGAGGGCGCGGCGGACGGTGTAGCGGGTGCCGCCGGGCGAACCGTCGTACCACGCCACCAGGACGCGGGCGTTGTCCACCAGAAAATCGTTGCGCACGGCATAGCAGCCCCGGTGGTAGGCCGGCGCAAGCACTTCGACGGAATCGGCCTCGGCCAGCACGCACCGGAAGCGTTCGCGGTCGGCCGGGGAGAAGCGCATCTCCTGCCCCCGGAACGGAACCGCAGCGACGAGCCGCACGCCGGGCACACGCTCCCGGAGTTCCAGCACCGCCTCGGCGGCGGCCAAATCGAAACCCACGGCCATGCCGCTCAAAAAGGTCCGGAAACCCAGCGCGTACAACTCCCCCACCGTCCGGCGCAGGGCGTCCGCAGCCGCGCCGCGATAGGTGCGGTGACCGGTAAAGGCGACGGATGTGCGGGAATCGGCGATCATGCGTCCAAAGGTAAGGCTTTGGCCCGGACTTTGCAAGCCCCATTGCTGAATTTAAACTTTCAGCAACTATGAAAAACACAGGAATTGCCATCGTATCGCTCGTGGGCGGCATGATCATCGGTTCGGCCCTCACAATGCTCTTCACGCCCCAGTCCGGTCCGGAACTGCGCCAGAAAATCAAGGATTCGATCGACGACGAGATCGACAAGGTGAAAGACAAACTCGGCAAAGTCGAGAGGGAGATCGAGGAAGCCCGCTGCAAATGTGACGAAAAATGACCCTCCCGGCACGACGCAACAATGGAGAATAAACCTTCCGGCGGCCGTTTCATAGCCGCGCTGCTGTTTTTCGCAACGACTGCGGGCATTGCCATCCTGCTGCTGCTCACGGCGCTGGTTATCTGGCTTTCGTCCGTTACGGGTTCGTTCATCGCCTCGGCGCTGATCGCAGGCGGCTTTTTCGCCGTCCTCGCACTCCTCGTCTACCTGTTCGCGATCCGCGACGCCGTGGAACAGATCCGCAGGCAGGCCGAAACGGTTTACGAGGTGGCCCATGCAGCGCAAACGGGCTACGAATGGCTCGCCGGAAAGGTTTCTCTGTTTCTGAAGCTCCGCGAGGAGTTGCAGAAAAAATGAAAAAAGCCGGAGCAGCAAGCTGCTCCGGCTTTTTCAGGCCTTCCGCGAAGGGTTGCGCCGCCATCTCCGCACGGACCTTCGCAGAACGGGCCTTTCGAACTTGCTCCGAACTGCGTTTCCGATTTCAGCGGTTCGTGTTTCGGCCTAACGTAATCCGGCCCGGACGAAAAATACAAACGTATTCCCGTTCGGGCCGGACATGTCAGGGCAAAAAGCCCTGTAAAATCGAAACCTACTTAAAGTAGCGTTTGTAAAGACCTTCGAAACCTTTGCCGTGACGGGCCTCGTCCTTGGCCATCTCGTGAACGGTGTCGTGAACGGCGTCGAGGTTCTCCTCCTTCGCCATGCGGGCCAGGCGCATCTTGTCCTCGCAAGCGCCGCACTCGGCGTTCATGCGCTTTTCGAGGTTGGTCTTGGTGTCCCAGACCACTTCGCCGATCAGCTCGGCGAACTTCGAGGCGTGCTCAGCCTCCTCCCAGGCGTAACGCTTGTAAGCCTCGGCGATCTCGGGATAGCCCTCGCGGTCGGCCTGACGGCTCATAGCCAGATACATGCCCACCTCGGTGCACTCGCCCATGAAATGATTCTGGAGACCTTCCCAAAGCTCCTTGCTGGCGCCCTTGCCGTCGCCGATCTTGTGTACCGTTACGAAATCGAGGTCGCCCTCGGCCTCAACGAGTTCCACGAACTTCTCCTTGCCTACCTTGCACATCGGGCACTGGTCGGGTGCCTCGGGACCTTCGTGAATGTAACCGCATACGGTACAACGCCATTTCTTTGCCATAATCTTCTACTGTTTAATGTGTGTGATTGTATTCTGTTTGTAGTGCAAAGATAGCAAATCCGTTCGGAATCCGTATAGGTTTCCGATTGTCTTTTCTGATGGCGGGATAGGCTGCGCTTATAGCCGCACCGCAGAACCGGGCAGGAGGCGTGTGAACCGCCGGTCGCCCCCAAAACCGGCTTTTTAAGCCGGGGAGCGCAGAACAGGACAAGAGGCGCCGGGTCATCCATCGCCCATAAAGCCCGTCTATCAAGCGTTTTACGCCCGGCGGTCTATTATCTCTTCGATCTGCGCCACGTCGGTCGAATCCTTCACCAGCACCCGCTTGCGGCTGTCCAGCAGGTAGAGGGCCGGAATGGCGTGGAGGTCGTACAGGCTCTTTTCGCGGACGACGCACCCCTTGTCGTAGGCATTGATCCACGACGCCGGAATGTGGTCGCGGTAGTCGCGCCACTCCGTAAGGTCCTCGTCCGGATAGAGCGCCAGCACCTTCAGCCGCCCCCGCTCGATCATCTCCGAAAGCATCGGCGAAGAGGTGATCGCCTCGCGGATTTCACGGCACATCGCACAGCCGGGATTGTTGATGAACAGCAGCACGTATTCGGCTTGCAGCCCGTAGAGCGTCCCCGAGGCGCCCGAGGCGAGCGTGTAGCGGAAATCGTTGGCAGGCTGGCCCAGGCGGTTCTGCATGGCCATTTCGAGGTCGTACTGCGGGGCGATGCGTTCGTACTCGTCGTAGAAAGGGCTGGCGAGCTGCGCCCGGAGCACGGGAATGTAGAACTCGTCGTTGCGCAGCGGCGAGTTGGGGTCGTGCAGCACCGTCCCGGCGAGCATCGCGAAATAGTCGAGCATCGGCTTCGACGACGAAGCCCGGCGCATCAGCGAATCCATCGGCGCGGAATCCGCCGGACGGTCGGAAAGCACCGCAATGTAGCGCGCAAAGGCCTCGATCATCTGCACGGTGTCGGCCTCGGAGACGAAAAGCGTGTCGGTGAAGTCGAAACGGTCCCAGTAGTGCCGGCGGAGATAGTCGCGCTGCTCGTCCGGAGAGAGTCCCGCGGGGGCGATGGCCGGGAGAAAAACCCGCGGACGGGATGCGGAGACCGCGGTCTCCTGCGAGGGAGCGCTCCGGCGGCGGCCGCACGCGGCGACGCACAAGGCTGCCAGGAGGATGATCAGGATGCGTTGCATGGGCATGGAGATTATTTATACGCAAAGATAGAAATTTCCGGCAACAATCGTACACCCGAAGGCTGCAAAGGCGACTTCCCGGCGGTTTTGCACGGTAGTTGCAACACCCAACAGCGACAAAAAACCAAATCAATTCATTATGGATGTAAAGAAAACTACCACAAGCACAGGGTTCAAATTGAGTGTTATGACACTGGCAATTATGAACGTGACTGCCGTAGTGAGTCTGCGCGGACTGCCCGCCGAGGCGGTTTACGGACTTTCGTCGGCATTCTACTACCTGTTTGCAGCCATCGTGTTCCTGATTCCGACGGCGATGGTCGCCGCCGAACTGGCCGCGATGTTCGCCGACAAGCAGGGCGGCGTATTCCGCTGGGTCGGCGAAGCCTACGGCGCACGCACGGGATTCCTCGCAATCTGGCTGCAATGGATCGAATCGACGATCTGGTATCCGACGGTGCTGACCTTCGGCGCCGTGTCGATCGCGTTCATCGGCATGAACGACACGCACGACGCGCTGCTGGCCTCGAACAAGGTCTTCACGCTCTGCATGGTGCTGGCCATCTACTGGATCGCCACGCTGATCGCCCTGAAAGGTCTCGGATGGGTCGGAAAAATCAGCAAATGGGGCGGCATGATCGGTACGATCATTCCCGCGGGCCTGCTGATCGTGCTGGGCGTCATCTACATTTCGACCGGCGGACACAACCACATGGACATGTCGCAGGGCTTCTTCCCCGACCTGTCGAAATTCAACAACCTCGTGCTGGCGAGCAGTATCTTCCTGTTCTACGCGGGTATGGAGATGATGGGCATTCACGTCATGGACGTGAAGAACCCGTCGCGGAACTACCCCAAGGCCATCATCATCGGTTCGCTGGTCACGGTGCTGATCTTCATTCTGGGAACCTTCTCGCTGGGCCTGATCATCCCCGCCAAGGACATCAGCCTCACGCAGTCGCTGTTAGTCGGGTTCGACAACTACTTCCACTACCTCCACATTTCGTGGGCCGGCCCGATCATCGCCATCGCCTTGATGTTCGGCGTGCTGGCAGGCGTGCTGACGTGGGTGGCGGGTCCCTCGAAGGGTATCTTCGCCGTGGGCAAGGCCGGTTACCTGCCCCCGTTCTTCCAGAAGACCAACAAGAACGGCGTACAGAAGAACATCCTGCTGATCCAGGGCTGCGTCGTGACGCTGCTGGCGCTGCTGTTCGTCGTGATGCCCTCGGTGCAGTCGTTCTACCAGATCCTCTCGCAGCTGACCGTGCTGCTGTACCTGATCATGTACATGCTGATGTTCTCGGCCGCCATCGTCCTGCGCTACAAGATGAAGGGCACGCCCCGTCCGTTCCGCCTGGGCAAAAAGAACGGCCTGATGTGGTTCCTCGGATGCCTCGGTTTCTGCGGCGCACTGCTGGCCTTCGTCTTGAGCTTCGTGCCGCCCAGTCAGATTTCGACCGGCAGCAACACCGTCTGGTTCTCGGTGCTGATCATCGGCTGCGTGGTGGTCGTGGGCGCCCCGTTCGTCATCTACTCCATGCGCAAGCCGTCGTGGAAAGACCCCGAGGCCGCCGCCGATTTCGCTCCCTTCCACTGGGAAGCGCAGGCCAAGGTCGCAGCCCCCGAGGCAGCCGCACCTGCACAGCAGAAACCCGGTAGCAACAAATAACAGCCGAAGAAATGCCTCCGAACTCCTTAAACCCCCGTCGAGGCGGGGGTTTGGGGACGGGGCGGGCCTGCAAACACGGCGGAACGCCGTGACTACGGCCTGCCACAGCGGAAAAAGGATACAAACCATTTTACAAATTTCATAACATGATTCAGAAGATCGACAAAAAAGCGGTTCAGGATGCCGTGCAGATGGCATACGACCGCTGCAAAAACGAAACCGGCGGCAAAAACGCCGACTATATCCCCTATCTGGCCGATGTGCCGTCGAACTTGTTCGGCATCGCGGCCTGCCTTCCCGACGGCGACGTGGTGGCCGTGGGCGACACGGACTACAAGTTCGGCATCGAATCGGTGTCGAAGGTCCCCACGGCGATCCTCGCCATGAACCAGTACGGCGGCCAGGAGGTGCTCGGCAAGATCGGCGCCGACGCCACGGGACTCCCCTTCAACTCGATCATGGCCATCCTGCTCGAAAACGACCACCCCTCGACGCCACTGGTGAACGCCGGAGCCATTTCGGCCTGCTCGATGATCAAGCCCGTGGGCGACAGCGACGGCAAATGGAAAGCCATCGTCTCGTTCATCGCCGACCTCGCGGGATCGGACGTCGCGGTGATCGACGAACTCTACAAATCGGAGACGGCGACCAACTTCAACAACAAGTCGATCGCGTGGCTGCTGAAGAATTACAACCGCATCTACGACGATCCCGACATGGCGCTGGACATCTACACGCGCCAGTGCTCGATCGGCGTGACGGCCCGGCAGCTGGCCACGATGGCCGCGACGATCGCCAACAGCGGCGTGAACCCCGTGACCGGAAAGGCCGTGTTCAAGCCCGAGCTGACGCCCAAGATCGCCTCGATGATGGCCACCGTGGGATTCTACGAGCACACGGGCGACTGGCTCTTCACGACGGGCCTGCCGGCCAAGACGGGCGTCGGCGGCGGCATCATGGGCGTAGTTCCGGGCGTGATGGGCGTTGCGGCGTTCGCTCCCCCGCTGGACGAAGCCGGCAACTCGGTCAAGGCGCAGAAGGCGCTGGCCTATGTCGCCGGGCACCTCAACCTCAATATCTTCGGCACGACGCGCTGCGTGATGGCCGAAAAGGAACCCGCAAAGGCATAGGCCGAGCGGTAATGTACGGCGAAAGGGGCTGCACTCCGAAGTGCAGCCCCTTTTCTATCGGACGGGAATACGCCGTCCGTCAGAATTGATAACGCCCCCCCGGCGACAAACGAACCGGAGACGCCCAAGCCGCCTTCGGCATATCATCCGTCCGGCAATGCGGCGGCTACCGGATTCCCCAAAAGCGCAAAACGGGTACGGCAGGGCTGATAAGTGACGCATTTCACAGACTAGAAGAATTCTTTGCCCGAACCGTACCCGGTAATATCGGCCTGCGCAAAAAAAAGCAAGGGCGCAGGTGCAACTCCCGTTGACCGGCCTTCCGAGCCTTGCATGGCAGTTGTCCTTACGCCCAAGCCCGTCCCGGCGCAAGGCCGGGACATGACAAGGGTTTCAGACAATGTTTACACCATGCATAAACCTGTTATATAAACAGTCGGAAGTTCGTCAACGGCGTAAAGGTTGTCTTAACCTTATAATATGTCGTTACGGCGGAGCCGTATCGTTTCGCAAAGTTAGCATAATTTCTGTATTCGGAGTTTCTGTTTGCACTCACAAAGATAGTAAAATTTTCATTCTGAACAAATAGACAGAGCAGAAAATTAGATTGATCCTTTCATTTGTATAAATGAAGCAGATGAAACCAAAACGAACGGACGAAAAATTGGCTCAATATGTCATTTCGCGAATGAAACAGTTGCGCCGCGATCATAATTATTCCCAGGAATACGTTATAGAAAATACCGGTCTGGATATTTTCCATTTTGAAAGCGGATCAAAATTTCCTACCCTTATCTCACTGACAATACTCTGCCGCTTCTACGGCATCAGCCTCCGGGAATTCTTCGGCGAGAGCGACTACCCTGTCGAATAATCCGAATATGTGAATTTATTAAATAAGACTCACAAGGGGAGGGTAATGGAACGGAAAAAACAACGCCGCGACGAAGAATTGCTTCAAAAAATCATTTTGCGGGTGAAGGAACTAAGGCACATGCACGACCACCAATCGCAGGAACAATTGGCCGAAGCAACGGAATTAAGCATTGCACAACTCGAATCCGGCAAGAATTTTCCGAATCTGACGACAATTTCGATTATTTGTAAGTTTTACAATATCACCCTCGGCGAATTTTTCGCGCCGCTCGACTATCCGACGAAAGACAACTAATTTCTCCGAAACTTTTCGACGAGTTCTTAACCCCAAAGAGCGTTTCTTGCAAAAAGAAACGAAAAAAATAAAGACACAACAATGAGTTTGCCGAGAAAAGACAATCAGTTCCTAAACGACCTTGCCGAGCGATTGAAAGCATTACGCAAGAAGAGAAAATTATCTCAGATGCGTGTTACGATGGATACCGGAATCAATATAGGCCGGGTGGAATCGGGCAAACGAATGCTGTCGGTCTACTCAGTAGCCATTTTATGCAGCTATTACGTCGTTTCAATGGAATAATTTTTCCGGGGAATCAAACTGACCACAAATCCGTGGGAATAACCTTTCAAAACAGGTCACGCTTTCCGACTGCAGGATCATCTTATTCGAATAACAGAACCGCACAAATAAAAAAAGGTTCCGCCTTGAAGGGAGGAACCTTTTTTACAATGCGTATCGGACAGACTACTCCGTCTCTTCGATAACGGCCTTAAACAGCTCGACGTCCTCCAAGGTGGAGTTCATGACGTAGGTGTATGCCTCCGAAATCTTGCCTTCGGCCAGCTTGCAGAAGACCTTCGCCGAATTGACATACTCCTCCGACTCGCCGGCCTGACGCGCCAGCAGGTAGGTGATGATGATATGTCCGGCAGTCTCGACAAGACGGCGGGCGTGGAAATCCTTGAAGCCGCAAAGCTCCTTGTCCCCCGCTTCGACGCGGGCGATCATCTCCGCGAATTTCGCGGTCAGCTCCTTCAGCTTCGCAACGACGGGCTGCATGGGCTGGCTGTATTCGGCGGCGGCGTAACGCTCGATCTGCTCCATGAAGGTGCCTTTGGTCACGGAGTTGATGGCCGCGACGACCTGCAGCTGCGAAGTACCTTCATAGATATTCATGATGCGCGCATCGCGGTAGAGACGCTCGCAGGGGTAATCCTTCATGAAGCCCGAACCGCCGTGGATCTGGATGGCGTCGTAGGCCTGCTGATTGGCGTACTCCGACGAGAAGAGCTTGACAAGCGGCGTGAAGCCGTCGGCAAGGCGGTTGTAGAACTTCATCTCCTGACGCTCCTCGCCTTCGAGCGAACGTTCGTGCGCGATATGGCCGTACTGCTTGTAAACCTCGACGAAGCGCGTGGTTTCGTACAACAGCGCGCGGACGCCCTGCAATTTGGCTTTCATGTTGGAGAGCATCTCCGAAACGGCGGCGAAGCGGATGATCGGCTTGCCGAACTGCTCGCGCTCGTGGGCGTATTTCAGAGCTTCGCGGTAGGCGGCCTCGCAGAGACCCACCGACTGGGCGCCGATGCCCAGACGGGCGGCGTTCATCAGCGACATCACGTATTTGATAAGGCCCATCTTGCGGTCGCCGACCAGTTGCGCCGGAGCATTGGTGAAGACCAGCTCGCACGTCGGCGATCCCTTGATACCCATCTTGTTCTCGATACGGCGCACCTTGACGCCGCCGTCGCGCTTGTCGTAGACCAGCATCGACAGACCGCGGGCGTCGGTCGTACCCTCTTCGGTACGGGCCAGCACCAGCGAAACGTCGCCGTCGCCGTTGGTGATGAAACGCTTCACGCCGTTGAGCAGCCACGTCTGCTTCTCCTCGGACCACGTGGCCTTGAGCATCACGGCGCCCAGATCCGATCCGGCGTCCGGCTCGGTGAGGTCCATGGCGCAGGTAGCGCCCGCGGAAACCCACGGCAGGAATTTGGCCTTGATCTCCTCCGAAGCGAACTCGTTGAGCGTCTCGGCGCAGTCCTGAAGGCCCCAGATGTTCTCGAAGCCGGCGTCGGCGCGCGACACCATTTCGTTGGCCATCACGAAGCAGACCAGCGGGAAGTTAAGACCGTCGTACTTGCGCGGAAGCGTCATGCCGCTCAGGCCCGCATCGACGATCGCCTTCATGTTCCGGACCGTACCCGAAGCGTACTCCACATGGTCGTTCACCACGCGGGGGCCTTCGTGGTCCACGCCCTCGGCATTCGGAGCAATGACCTCGCCGCAGATCTCGCCCGCGATCTCCAGCACGCGGCGGTAGGAGTCCATAGCGTCTTCGAAATCCTGCGGCGCGAAATCGTAGAGGTCCTTTTCGGCGAAACCGCGCTCTTTCAGCTCCACGATCTTGCGCATCATCGGATGCCCAAGGTGGAACTGCAAATCTTTGTTATCTGAAAAGAAATTTGCCATTACTTCGAATTTTGTTTGTAGTACTTAATCATCTTGGGGATAATCTCATTGACATCGCCCGTGATGGCGTAGTCGGCGATCTTGTTGATCGGGGCTTCGGGATCGGTGTTGATCGAGATGATCATGGCCGAACCGTCCATACCCGCCGTATGCTGGATCTGACCCGAAATACCGCAGGCGATGTAGAGTTTGGGACGGACCGTAACGCCGGTCTGGCCCACCTGACGGGCATGGTCGGCAAAGCCGGCGTCCACGGCGGCGCGACTGGCGCCCACCTCGGCGCCCAGCACGTCGGCAAGCTCGAACACCAGATCGAAGTTCTCCTTCGAACCCATGCCGTAACCGCCGGCGACGATGACGCTCGCGCCCTTGATGTCGATCTTGCTCTCCGAAATCTCGCGGTCGAGGATCCGCACCGCCAGATCGGTGTCCTTCACGAACTTCTGCCAGTCGATCTTCTTCACCTCGCCGGCGCCCGGCACGGCGGCGTACTCGCGGCGCATGACGCCTTCGCGGACGGTAGCCATCTGGGGACGGTTGTCGGGATTGACGATCGTGGCGATGATGTTGCCGCCGAAGGCGGGACGGATCTGGTAAAGCAGGTCCTTATACTCCTTGCCGGTCTTGGCGTCCTTGTGGTCGCCGATCACCAGCTGCGTACAGTCGGCCGTAAGACCGCTGTAGAGGGCCGACGATACGCGCGGGGCGAAGTCGCGGCCGTTGCAGGTCGCGCCGAACAGCGCGATCTGGGGTTTCTCCTGTTCGATCAGGCCGCACATGACGGCCGTATGGGGCAGCGTGCGGAAAGGTGCGAAGATCTTGTCGTCGGCGACCCAGACGGTGTCGGCGCCGTATTTGGCCAGTTCGGTCTCGATACCTGCAAGATGCTCGCCCAGCACTACGGCTTCGAGCTTCACACCCAGCGTCGTGGCCAGTTCGCGGCCTTTGGTCAGCAGTTCGAGACACACGTCGGCGACCTTGCCGCCCTCGTTCTCGATATATACGAATATATTGTTCATGGATTACTTCTGCGGATTTAACCGAGCGTGTGGCTCGCGATAAGTTCGACCATCAGTGAATTGATATCCTCGTCGGAAGACGTGAGTTTCTTGGCCTCCTTGGCCTGAAACACCACGTTCTCGATCTTCTTGACCTTGGTGGGCGAACCCGCAAGGCCCAGCTGCTGCGGATCGGGATTGACGTCGGCGGCGGCCCACTCGACGATCTGCAGGTACTCCTTGGCGAATTTGCAGGTCATCACGCGCTTGGCGTTGCGCGGACGGCATTCGGGAGCCGACGCGTTGACCGTAACGACCACAGGAACGGGCGTCTCGACCGTCTCCATGCCGCAGTTCAGGCGGCGTTTGATGACCAGCGAATCCGCTTTGATTTCGGTAATCTCCTCGGCATAGGTCACCTGCGGCAGGCCCAGCTTCTCGGCCACCTGAGGTCCGACCTGCGCCGTATCGCCGTCGATGGCCTGACGGCCCGCGAAGATGATGTCGGGAGCGATCATTTTCAGCGCGCAAGAGAGCGCGTACGACGTGGCGAGGGTGTCCGAACCGGCGAACTCGCGGCCCGTAAGCAGATAGCCGCCGTCGGCCCCGCGGAACATGGCGTCGCGGATAATGTCGGCGGCGCGCTGCGGACCCATCGTAAGGATATGAACCGTGGAGCCTTCGGTGCGGTCTTTCAGCGCGAGCGCCATTTCGAGCGCATTGAGGTCCTCCGGATTGAAGATGGCCGGCAGCGCCGCGCGGTTGACCGTCCCTTCGGGGGTCATCGCATCCTTACCCACATTGCGGGTATCGGGCACCTGCTTGGCCAATACGACAATTTTAAGTGCTTTTTTCATAAGGTTATAGTTACAAAATTAAATCGGTTTCGTTGTTTCGGACGCCGCGGCAGGCGGAAAACTCCGCGCACGGGGCCGCATCTCCGGCCGCAATACGGCATGCGGGATACATTCGGCGCGGCATACGCGGCATGCGACATGCGGCGGCCCAAAGGCTCCCCTACCGGACGATCGTTTCGCCGCGGTCGGGACCGACGGAGATGATCTTCACGGGAACGCCCGTCTCGCGCTCGATGAATTCGACGTACGTCTTGAATGCGGCCGGGAAGTCGTCGTAGCTCTTGCAGTCGCGCAGGTCGCACTTCCAGCCTTCGAACTCGCGGTAGACGGGTTTCAGGTCGTCGCCGATCTCGTAGGGAAAATGCGCGGTGCGCTCGCCGCCGACCTCGTATTCGGTGGCGACCTTGACGGTCTCGAAGTCGTTCATGACGTCGGACTTCATCATGATGAGCTGCGTCACGCCGTTGATCATGATCGAATATTTCAGCGCGACAAGGTCGAGCCAGCCGCAGCGGCGTTCACGGCCCGTAACGGCGCCGTATTCATGGCCGATACTGCGCATCCGGGCGCCCGTTTCGTCGAACAGCTCCGTAGGGAACGGGCCGCCGCCCACGCGCGTACAGTAGGCCTTGAAGATGCCGTAGACCTCGCCGATACGGTTCGGGGCGATGCCCAGACCGACGCAGGCGCCGGCGCAGACGGTATTCGAGGAGGTGACGAACGGATACGATCCGAAGTCCACGTCGAGCAGCGTGCCCTGAGCGCCTTCGGCCAGAATGCTCTTGTCCTGAGCCAGACACCCGTTGACGAAATATTCGCTGTCGATGATGTTGAAACGCTTGAGGTATTCGACGGCCTCGAACCACTTCCGTTCCAGTTCCGCAATATCATATTCATAACCCAGACCGCGCAGAATGCTCTCGTGGCGCGCCTTGGCCCGTGCATAAATCTGCCGGAAATCGGCGCTCAGCACGTCGCCGACGCGCATGCCGTTGCGGCTCACCTTGTCGGTATAGGTCGGACCGATGCCCTTGCCCGTGGTGCCGATCTTGGCGCTGCCCTTGGCCGCTTCGTAAGCCGCATCGAGAATGCGGTGCGTCGGCAGGATCAGGTGGGCTTTCTTCGAAATGCAGAGTTGTTTGGTCAGGTCGTGGCCGCTGGCTGCGAGCGCCTCGGCCTCCTCGCGGAAGAGGACGGCGTCAATGACAACGCCGTTGCCGATGATGTTGGTTTTTCCGCCCTGAAATATGCCCGAAGGAATCGAGCGGAGTACGTATTTCTCGCCGTTGAACTCCAACGTGTGACCGGCATTGGGACCGCCCTGAAAACGGGCGACGACCTCGTAGGCAGGCGTCAGCACATCCACGACTTTTCCCTTGCCCTCGTCACCCCATTGCAGGCCGAGGATAACGTCAACTTTTTTCATTGTATCCGGTTGTATTTTTGTGTGCAAAAGACATTTTTTGCATCCAAAGGTACGAATTATTATCCGAAATACCCAATTCGCCGCGGCGACTTTTCAACAATGTATCAGAAATCGGGTGCGAAAAAACATCCTGCGACGAAAAAACAAAGCACTGTGCGAAATCGGCGGAATAAAATTCGACGGCTCCGGAGCGGGACGGGCAGATAGACGGACGGGGCAGACAGGCAAAGCGGACAGAGCGGACAGAGCGGACGGGGACGAATGAGCGGAGAGACGGAGAGACAAAGCAGGCGGATGGACGAGCAGACAGAACAGATGAACAGGAGACGGAACAGCCGAACGAATGGACAAACGGACAAACGGACGGTTGGACGAGCGGACAGAACAGATGGAACAGATGGACAGGAGGCGAAACAGCCGAACGAATGGACAAACGGGCGGATGGACGAGCGGACAGAGCAGGACAGAACAGGACAGAACAGGACAGAGCAGACAGAGCAGACAGAACAAGCAGAGAGACGAAGCAGACAGGCAAAGCAGACAGGCAAAGCAGACAGACTGCAGACTCCTCGCACCGCCATTCGGAAGATTCGCAAAACACCGGACTGAATCATGCCGCAGGCGAAGAAAAAAACGACAATCCCGCCCCGGAGAAACCGGACGGGACGGAAGTGGAGGCCGGGAGCGGAAACCGGGAGCAGATCGGACGGGAGCGGATCGGCCCAAAAGACGATGCGGAATCAGCGGACGATTATTTCGGTATGTCCGTCGGCACTGACGCTCTGCGATGCGCGGCAGTAGACGGTCGTGAGCGGAGGATTGCCGCCCGCATCGGCCTTAAGCCGCTCCGAGCAGGGTCGCAGGTCGAGCGTCACGAGCCGGTTGCCGCTGCAGTCGAGCAGACGGAGCGCTCCGGCGGATTTGAGGTCCAGCAGCGTGAGCGCATTGTCCGCGCAGTTCAGCTCCAGAAGAGCGCGCAGCCCGTCCAGATCGAGCGAAGCGATGCGGTTACGGCTGCAATCGAGCGTCTGCAACAGCGTACACTTGCGCAAATCAAGCTGCGTGAGGTCGTTGCCGCTGCAGTCGAGCCGTTCGAGCCGCGAGAATTCGCCGATCTCCCACATATGCGCGATGCCGCGGTCAGGGCAGTCCATTTTCAGGACGCGCTGCGCTTCGTAGCGCGAAATGCGTCCGTCGTGGTCGATGTCGAAATGCTCAAGGCAGTAAGCCTCGAATGCGGGATCTGCAAAAGTGATGTATACGCGCTTGTTCTTGTCGTCGCGTTCGTCGTCCGCAAGGCCGCAGGCCGCAAGAAGCGCAAACGCGAGGAGAGGAACGAAGCGGGTCATAGGCCTCAGATGTTTACGTCGTCGTCGGAGTCGTCGCCGCCGTCGGAATTGCCGTCGTCCTGAATCTCGTCGGCACCCTTGATCTCGTCGTCGTAGTAGTCCTTGTCGTCGTCCTCCTGCGCATTGTCGTCGATCTTGACGTCGATCTTAACCATGTAGGCGATTTCGTCCGTATCGAAAGGTACGGCATAGAAAAAATCTCCGTTGGGCTTGTCCACGCGCATCATCGCTTCGGTGAACCCCAGCGGGTATTTCTGCTTGACGGCCTCCTGCAGTTCGGGGGCCAGATTATGGAAGCTCGTTACGATATGTTTCTTCGTCGTATTCTGTTTAGCCATAATAATGCTTGGAAATTTTCTGCAATTATAAGCAAAATTTACATATCGCACCACATACTCAATTTTTTTTTGCATTTTTTTTGAATTTGCAGGTAGTTACGAACAAAATACGTACCTTTACGCAGGTTATACTTATATTATGATACGCGAGAGAATCGAAGAGCTGCGGCGGCAGCTTGAGTACCATAACTTCAGATATTACGTCGAAAACGCCCCCGAAATCTCCGACTTCGAATTCGACACCATGATGCGCGAACTGCAGGATCTGGAGCGCGCGCATCCCGAAATGGCCGATCCCAACTCACCTTCGGTACGCGTCGGAAGCGACATCACCGCGGAGTTCCGAAGCGTGAAGCACCGGTTTCCGATGCTTTCGCTCGGCAACACCTATTCGCCGGACGAGCTGCACGAGTTCATCGAGCGGATCGAGAAGGAGACGGGTCCCACGGAATTCGTCTGCGAGCTGAAGTTCGACGGCACGGCCATATCGCTCACCTACGAGCATGGCCGGCTGCTGCGCGCCGTGACGCGCGGCGACGGCACGCAGGGCGATGACGTGACGGCCAACGTCCGCACCGTGCGGACAGTACCCCTCAGGCTCAGGGGCGACGACTGGCCCGACTATTTCGAAATACGCGGCGAGATACTGATGCCCTACGCCTCGTTCGACAAGATCAACGCCGAACGCGAGACGGCCGGGGAGACGCTTTTCGCCAATCCGCGCAACGCCGCGGCCGGAACGCTCAAGCAGCAGGCTTCGGCGGTGGTCGCGCGGCGCGGTCTGGACTGCACGCTCTACCAGCTGGCGGGCGACGACCTGCCCTTCACGAACCATTGGGAGAGTTTGCAGAAGGCACGCGAATGGGGATTCAAGATTTCGGACCAGATGCGCATATGCCGCAGTGCGGAGGAGATAGACGCCTACATCGCCCATTGGGACGAAGCGCGCAGGGAACTCCCCTTCCCCACCGACGGCGTGGTAATCAAGGTAAACGACTTCGGCGTGCGGCGGCAGCTGGGATTCACGGCCAAGGCCCCGAAATGGGCCGTGGCCTACAAGTTCAAGGCCGAGCAGGCTTTGACGCGGTTGGACAGCGTGGCCTTTCAGGTGGGACGCACGGGAGCCATAACGCCCGTGGCCAACCTCGAACCGGTGCTGCTGGCCGGCACGACGGTACGCCGGGCGACGCTGCACAACGCCGAACAGATGGCCCTGCTGGACATACGTCCGGGCGACATGGTATACGTCGAGAAAGGCGGCGAAATCATTCCCAAGATCACGGGCGTGGAGCTTTCGCAGCGGCCGGCAGACAGCAGGCCGTTCGAGTACATCACGGTATGTCCCGAATGCGGCACGCCGCTGGTCAAATACGAAGGCGAGGCGAAGCACTACTGTCCCAATCAGGGCGGATGCCGTCCGCAGATCATCGGACGCATCATCCACTTCATCCGCCGCAAGGCGATGGACATCGAGGGACTGGGCGAAGAGACCGTCGAGCTGCTTTACGAAAACGGGCTGGTGCGCGACGTGGCCGACCTGTACGACCTGCAGGCTCCGCAGCTGGCGTGTCTGCCGCGGCTGGGCGAGAAGTCGGCAGACAACATCATCCGGAGCATCCGGGGATCGGTCGAAGTGCCTTTCAGGCGCGTGCTGTTCGGGCTGGGAATCCGCTTCGTGGGCGAAACCACGGCCAAATACCTCGCGGAACACTTCCGGTCGCTCGACGCGGTGATGAAAGCCACGCGCGAGGAGTTGACCGAAGCCGACGAAGTGGGCGGACGCATCGCCGACGCGATCATCGAATACTTCGCCGACGAGAAGAACCTCGCCATCATCCGCCGCCTGCGCGACGCGGGCGTGAAGTTCGAAGCCGAAGCGCGCGAGCTGGCGTCGGAGTCGCTCGCGGGAAAGAGTTTCGTGATATCGGGCAAGTTCTCGAACCACAGCCGCGACGAGCTGAAAGAGCTGATCGAAATACACGGCGGCAGGAACCTCGCGGCCGTATCGGCGAACGTCGATTACATCGTGGCGGGCGAGAATATGGGTCCGGCGAAGCTCAAGAAAGCCGAGAAGCTGGGCGTGAAGATCATCTCCGAAGAGGATTTTATCGCCATGATCGGCAGCGACGAAATACCCGCCGCAAATGCGGCGGAAAAGCGGACGTAAGGGGGCGCGGAAGGGAGCGCGGCGCACAAGGATGCGGCCGAGCCGAAGCTGTTTTAGCCGGCAGACGCAACCGGATAGGCCGTCCCCGCCGGTACGAAGAAACGGAGGCGGGAACAGAAGAGACGACAGCGGCGGGAACGGAAGATGCCACGGCGGCGGAAGTTGGAAACACGGCAAAGAAGGCAGAAGACGCAATGCCGAAAGAAGGCTAAAACGCAGGGCGGCAAACAAAGACGCGGCGGCAGAAGCAGGAAATACAACAGCGGAAGCAGGAAATGCGGCGGCGGAAGTTGAAAACACAGCAGTGAAGGCAGAAGACGCAATGCCGAAAGAAGGCTAAAACGCAGGGCGGCAAACAAAGATGCGGCGGCGGAAGCAGGAAACGCGGCGGCGGGAACGGCGTAAGCGCCGGATCGCGGAAGACAGCCGCAGGAAAAGAAACTACGAACAAAACCGGAATACGATGATAAGAGAGAAACTGACAGGCGTGGGGGTCGCGATGATAACCCCCTTCACATCGGACGGACGCGTCGATTATCAGGCATTGGCGCGCATGATAGACTACGTAATAGAGGGCGGCGTGGATTACATCGTGGCGCTCGGCACCACGGCCGAAACCCCGACGCTCTACATGCCCGAACGCGCCGTGATCGCCATGTTCATCACCAACCAGATCGCAGGCCGCGTGCCGCTGGTGAT
>ENA-UEOJ01000712-UEOJ01000712.1-human-gut-metagenome-genome-assembly--contig:-NODE-712-length-26339-cov-16.351991_pt1 | contig 26339 bp, 25 predicted proteins | sample MGYA00242885_ERZ507886 | MGnify/ENA primary metagenome ERZ507886 (study PRJEB26167, sample SAMN06115505) | human gut metagenome | host: Homo sapiens | place: China:Anhui | collected 2015-08-07... | reverse complement strand
CTCTGACTCCGTCATTTAAGGTTCGAATCCTTATACCTCTGCCATTACCTCGGAACATTCGTGTTCCGAGGCTTTTTTATGCCCGAATACTGCTTTTTACGGCGGTATTCGGGCATTTTTTCTTTGCCTTAAAATATCGTGAGAGTCTTTGAGAGATTCTGAGAGACAGCAAATTTCAAAATTCCAAAGTCATTTAAGGGCGATTTAGGGCATTTATGACTGAGACTTTTGAGAGACATCGCTCAAATCAAAATCGTAACACGAATTGAAATGAGGAAAAAAATTGAGAGACATTTCAAAAAACAAAGAGGGCTTAAAGTTTTATTGCTTTATGCCCTCTCTTTTAAGATTGCCCTTTTATATTGTTTATCCATCAAAAATGAAAAGGTAGCCATCAAAAAAATAAAGCGGTCCGTAATAAACAGATCGCTTTATTAACATATAAGATTATTTACGAGAGTTTTCAATAAAAATTCTCTTTAATTCTTTATGCTCTCTATATAGGTTGGGGAATATCTCTTTAGTCAAACTATTCGTTAAGAGAGTATTGTATATATTTTTAAAACAGCTATCACAAACAGTTATACTTTCATCGCTCTTTATTGTAATCGTATAATTTGATTTCGTCCATCTTCCACACATAAAGCACCTATGTTTGCCCTCGTTTCGAGTTATTTTTATTAACCCAACCTCGGCTTTTTCTAATTTCGTATCTTTCACTAATTTCAACATTACTTTACATAATGCGGAATAGCAATCAAAGCAAAGTGCATAACTGAATCCGTCTACTCTGCCAGTACAGAAAAATGCCTGTGCTTGTTTGTTTCCGTGTAAAGAACATTTCAAATCATATAATGAGCAGTGCTGATTTACTTTCAGCCTATTTACTGGAGCAGCATTCAATAAATCAGGCATAACAACAAGGTTGTTTTTGTCTTTGATTCTGTTCCTTTTTGATAAATATTTGTTCATTCGGATAAGATTTATTTCAAGAGCTTTTTCGTGCGGAATTACAGAATCTCTGGAATAGTTTTTATTTTGGTATTTTTTATTGAGCCAATAATGAGTTGTGTTTTTCCATAAATGTGAACACTTTTTAAAACTTGTTTTGTATGTTTCATAATAAAAATAATTTACAGCATTAACTTTACGATAGAAACTCAAAAAATCTTCATCACTCATGACTATTTTGTAATCTAAAATCTTTAATTCATTTTGATCGTCATTGATTTTATTTACAGATACATCTATTTTGCTTTTGGTGATTGTCGAGATATGTTCTATTCCTTTGAGATAGCAATATAAAATTTCTTGCAAATTTGCACTGCAATATTTGCACAAAGATATAACCTTTTCTCCCTGATTAAATATGATGACCATTCCATCTGTTGTAGTATTACAGTTATTACACTTAACTGTTTCCTCAACTATATAGATAAAATAACTATGGTTTGTAAATTTAGAACTTCTCATATTTTCTCATCCTTTCATCGCAGTTAATTAAGACTTGCGTAACAAATTTTTATAGAGAAAATGCATTAAATCTATAGAAGCGTAAAAAAGCGTTTCACTTTTAAAACTAACATTTATATCAAATTAAATAAATAAAAAGTGCAAAATTATCGAAAAAATCGACAAAATTATAGTAAAACAAAAAGAATGAAGCTATAAATTGTATAGCTTCAGAGTGATAAACTTAAATATCAATAAAATAGAATATGAATATAACTGCGTGTTTTTATGAACAATAAAGACACACTCTTGATTTAAATATTAACACTCGTTAGATTGAACTTATTTGACACAATATTTACAAGATAGATTTTTGTTATCTATCTTTTTAATATTATATAGTATTAAAAAGAATAAATCAATACTATTAGTTGGTATGACTTCCTTATAGTGCGTGTAAGTAAAAACAAACACAATCTATACTATTAGTTGTTGAAACACACTTAAGGAGGTATTGAGATGAAACTTGATACAATTGGTAAGAATATAAGAGAATTTCGTGAAATAAAGAAATTGCGTCAAGAAGATTTGGCAGAAAAAACGGATTTGACAACTAATTATATAGGTATGATTGAGCGAGGAGAAAAAATCCCCTCACTTGAAACTTTCATAAATATATTAAACTCTTTGGGTGTTTCAGCTGATATGGTTCTTTCAGATGTACTTGATAATGGATATACAGTTAAGGATTCATTGCTTAATGAGAAACTTGAAAAACTTGTACCGGAGGACAGGAACAAAATTTATGAAGTAATTGATACGATGATGAAACATTCAAAGCAAATTCTTCCATAAATATTATTTTTCTCTTGTCGACAAATTTTTTGGGACTTCGACATAAATATTATGCTATAACTATAACTGTCAGTGATGATAATACACAATCAGTGATAGAGAGGAATTATAATATGGAAGAAATCTTAAAACAAATAGCATTAGAAAATGGGACAACCGTGAGTTCAGTAAAACGAGAAATTGAATTTGCTATTCATGAAGCAATGAACAGCCCTCAATCAAGAGCAACAGGTTTTTGGGATGAACTTACCAATGATGGTAAAGAACCATCTGTTGAAACCGTTATTGCAGCAATTGTCTTACAAGTCAAGAATAAGATGAAGTCATAATAATTAGAACGCTCTCATTTTGTTATAATGAGGGTGTTTCTATTTTTTTAATGATGAAATAGTGCATATTGACTAAAAATCTTGCAGATGATATAATCATCTTGCGACGAAAATTTTATAGTATTTTTAAGTTTCGAAAACCCGAGCGTGGCTTTTTATCTTTTGATAAAAACACACGCTTCTTTGTCATACGCTTGGGTTTTCCAGACTATGAAATTTTCGTCGCAGAAAGTTTGAAGCAAGTGTTTTTTGGGCGTAGCTTCGGCTACGCTCTTTTTGCTTTTCTGCGGTGATTTCAATGGATTATAAAAGCCAAACATGTTGTTTTACAGGGCATCGTGACATTGCTCCATATACGCCTGACACGGTCTTTGAACAGACGAAGTCTATCGTTACCCTGCTTGTTTCTAAAGGTTTCAAATACTTCGGCACAGGCGGTGCTTTGGGGTTTGATACCATTGCTGCACAGGCTGTTTTGTCGGTGAAAGAAACTTATCCCGAAGTTAAACTTATTTTAGTGTTGCCATGTGAAAATCAAACAAAATATTGGAAGCAACAAGATATTGATGTGTATAATGATATTAAATTGAGAGCCGATAAGGTGAAGGTCCTTGCTCCGCATTACTATAACGGTTGCATGCAAAAAAGGAACAGACACCTTGTTGATTGTAGTTCTATTTGTATTTGCTTTCTGACAAAGCACGAAGGCGGCACGGCATATACTGTTGATTATGCAAAACAAAAGGGTCTTTATTTAATAAATGTTGTCGACCGATGCAGTTGAACTTACAAAAGGATTACTTATCTGACAAGTTTATATGGTGGAAAGTACGCTCCCTCAATGCTATAATAATTTATAGTTAAGGGGGCGTATTTATGTTTTCGGGAATCTTTATGAAATCTTCAAAATTGCCCGGTATGCTATCCGTAACATCAAAGGAAGGACTTGATTATATGGATATGATTTTGAAAACGACTGACCTCTGCAAAAATTTCAAGGGGCAAATGGCGGTAAACAATGTTTCACTGAACATCCGGCGCAACTCGGTTTATGGTCTGCTGGGGCCGAATGGGGCTGGCAAATCCACGATCTTAAAAATGCTCACCGGCATTTTGCGCCCCACATCGGGAAGCATCGAGTTTGACGGCCACCCGTGGAAGCGGAATGATCTGGAGCATATCGGTGCTTTGATTGAGATGCCCCCACTTTACGAAAATCTGACTGCATACGAAAATCTCAAAGTCAGAACTACATTGCTCGGCCTGGACGATGCACGAATTAACGAGGTATTGCAAATTGTCAAGCTCACGAATACCGGCAAGAAACGGGCCGGGCAGTTTTCTCTTGGTATGAAGCAGCGGCTTGGTATTGCTATTGCATTGCTGAACAGTCCCCAGCTTTTGATTCTGGATGAACCGACTAACGGCCTTGACCCTTTAGGGATTGAGGAACTTCGAGAGTTAATTCGCTCTTTTCCCTGCAAAGGGATTACAGTTATTTTGTCCAGCCATATTCTGTCAGAAGTCCAGCAGATTGCAGATCATGTGGGTATCATTGCCGGCGGCGTCCTTGGATATGAGGGAGAGCTTCGCGCTGGTGAAGATTTGGAACAACTCTTTATGGATGTTATTCGCAGAAATGGTAAGGAGGGATATTAAATGGAGATGGCATATATTCAGGCAGAGAACCTAAAGCATAAGAGAACTTTCACAAAAACGCTGATCGTTCTGGCCCCGTTTGTAACTGCGCTTATGAACTTTTTTGCCCCTCTTTGGTTCCAGCTCAATTCTTATAATTGGTGGTATAACCTGCTTTATCCTGGATTCCTTACGCTCACCTGTGCCTTGATTGAACAGCGGGATAATGGCAAACTAAAATATCGTGCCGTTGCTTCATTGCCTGTTTCGCAGAACAAAGTCTGGAAAGCAAAAATTGGAGTGGCCGGTATTTACTCCTGTGTGGGGAATTTAATTTTCCTGGCGCTAAATCTGTTGGGCGGTTTTGCAATATTAGTTATCAACGAAATTCCCCTGACAATCGGAATTTGGCAGGCTGCGGCTGGAACAGCTTGTATTGTCATTGCAAGCCTATGGGAAGTTCCGCTGTGCTTATGGTTATCAAAAAAAGTTGGTATCTTTGTCACGGTTATTCTTAATGCCGGACTTGGAAGCGTTTTAGGGATTTTCACGGCTACAACCTCTTTGTGGATGATCTGCCCGTATAGCTGGGTGCCGCATCTTATGATTTCCGTGTTAGGTATTTTGCCTAATGGTGAGCCGGTTGCAGATCAGAGTACGGCAATGGCATTTTGGATGATTATACTTGTATTGGTCATTTCGCTTGCCTGGTTTGCGGCGCTGTCATTTTTAACTGCAAGATGGTTTGAGAAAAAGGAAGTGGGGTAACTATGGTATCTGTGGTTCGCTGCTTGAAAGCAGAATATCAGAAGTGTAAACATAGCATTTTGCTCTATATGCACAGCTTGATTCCGATTATATGTGCGGCGATTTTTGCGGGTTACTATCATATATCCAGATGGGAACCGGCAACCAAAATCAGTGCCTATCTGGAAGTGCTGGCCGTTGCGTTCCCGTTTCTGATCGGCATTATTGTGGGCCTGGTTGTTCAGATCGAAAATCAGGCCGGGCATTATCAGCTTTTGTTGGGAACAATCCCATCTCGCATGGCAACGTATATTGGTAAACTTGGTTTTCTGATGATCTGTGCTTTTGGCGCAACATTTTTAGCGTTAGGAACATTCGCTGCACTATATAGGTGTGCTCCGGCAAGCCTTTACCTGAAAGCAGGGATTCTATTGTTGATTACCATGCTTCCCATTTACCTGATTCATTTGTTTGTGGGAATGAGCTTCGGAAAAGGTGCATCTATTGGATTGGGAATTGCAGGGAGTTTAATAGCTGCCCTTATGATAACAGGGCTTGGTGACGCTACATGGAAATATATTCCCTGGGCCTGGGGCGTTCGTGCTATGGATTACACTGTGCTTGCATGGGATAGCCCCCAACTGTATGCACAGGTAAAAACCGATTTTTTCAGCGGTATGATTATTTCTGTATGCTGCACTGTTTGTCTGCTGATTGCCAGTTTGGTTTGGTTTCATGGTTGGGAGGGAGGTAAAAACCGTGAATAAAAAGTGCCTGTTTGCCGTGGTAATTGTGCTTGTAAGTCTTATATGCTTATCGGCCTGCGGTGCGCTCCGCGATACCGCCGATAAAAATAAGGCGTTAAATCAATCTCTGCCGTATTATGAGCTGAACGCCGCAAACTATGATGAAATTTCATATAACGGCCTGACATATACCATAACGGATGAATGTCTTGAAATGTCAGAACTGCAAGAAGAAATCGGGCAGGTATCGAAACGCTTCAAAAATGTGGCGGGGGAAGATTTCAGTTTCGGCTACGTTTACAGTATTGTGGATGTGAATATAAGCAATGCCGTAGCTGTAAATATCAACAATGAATATCGGAAAGCTGACATTAAAAATAATGATGAATAACCTCGACAATGTGGTATAATGGGGCTGGAGGTGATTTTTTGACCCACTTACTTGTAGTTGACGATGAAGTTTCTATCTTGGAATTGATTAAGAACAGTTTGGGGAAAGATGGATATTTGATAACAGTCTGTCAAAATGCGGATGATGTAGACATCAAAAAGCTGCATTCCTATGACCTCATTCTTTTGGATGTGATGATGCCTGGCACAGACGGGTTTGAGTTTTGCAAACAGATCAGGAATATGGTAGACTGCCCGATTCTCTTTCTGACCGCAAAGACATTAGAGGAAGATATATTGTTTGGATTGGGCATCGGTGCGGATGATTATATTACGAAACCTTTTCGTATTCAGGAGCTTCGCGCCCGTGTCGCGGCACATTTACGCAGAGAAAAAAGGGATCATCACAGCACACTTTCATTTGAGCCTGATATAAGATTTGACCTTTCCGCAAAGGCACTGTATGTTTCAGAACAGCCGGTTCCCCTTACCAAAAGCGAGTATTCAATCTGTGAATACCTTGCGAAAAACCGGGGACAGGTTTTTACAAAAGAACAAATCTATGAAGCCGTTTTCGGGTTTGATGGAATAGGCGATAACTCTACGATCTCAACGCATATAAAAAATATTCGTGCGAAATTGGAGCATTTCAAAATAAGTCCGATCAGCACCGTATGGGGGATAGGATATAAATGGGATTGAAAAAGAAACCTACATTGAAAATATTGTTTCGCCAGTTTGCTATCTCCCTCATTGTCATGCTGGTAGCGGCAATTATTGTCCCTTTTGGTTTGGAGGGACTTGCTATAAATGCTGGATTAGCTACAAGAGCAAATCAAAGTGAATTGCAGATAAAAGAGATCATTCCAACGCTGAAGATTGCCCCGGATATTACAAAGGTTGTGTTTCCACAGGGATGTGGCTACTTAATTCTGGACAAGAACTTTAATGAGCTTTACAGCAATATGGACGATGATGAAAAAGAAATTGCCCTGCTGTACGCAAAGGGAGAATATATTGAATCTGCTACGGGAAGGCAGTTTGCACTTGTTGTCCGAGAAAACGAATTTTGCGTTTTAAGGTATTATATTGGTTCTCAATTTACAGTGTCATGGCTACCGGAATATTTTCCATCTCCTGACACGCTTGCGTTTATACTGATGGCTGTAAATTCGCTGCTGGTCATTATCATACTGACCGCCAGATTTGCTAAGAACCTGCGTACACAACTGACCCCGCTTTTTGAAGCAACTGCGGAGGTTTCAAAGCAAAATCTTGATTTTGAAGTAGGACACGCCAAAATCAAAGAGTTTGAAGATGTCCTTGCATCTTTTTCAGATATGAAAGATAATCTGAAAATTTCGTTAGAACGGCAATGGAAAACCGAACAGACACAGAAAGAGCAAATCGCCGCGCTTGCCCATGATTTGAAAACGCCTCTGACGGTTATTCAAGGAAATGCTGATTTACTCACAGAAACAAATCTTGATGATGAGCAACGATTATACGCTGGTTACGTCGTGGAAAGTTCCGGCCAGATGCAGTCATATATTCAAACCCTGATTGATATATCACGGGCGGCGGTTGGTTATCAGCTCCATATTGAAAGTATAGACTTGCCGGCGTTCATGCAGCACTTGTTCGGTTATATGGAATCACTATGCCGGGCAAAAGAAATCCGGCTGCAAATGAATACTGTTTCACTCCCTCAAATGCTGAAATTTGATAGGGTGCTGATAGAACGTGCTATTATGAATGTTATCAGTAATGGGCTGGAGTACTCCCCGCAAGGCGGAACGCTTTATGTGGATGTTCAGAGTAACAACGGTTTCGTGGAAATTTCAGTCACAGACGAGGGAACGGGGTTTTCTAAAGAGGCATTATGCCACGCACAGGAACGGTTCTATATGGGCGATCAAAGCCGCAATTCAAAGTTACACTTTGGTATGGGTCTATATATTACAAATTCGATTATGGAACAACATAATGGTCAGCTTATTTTAGAAAATTCAAAAGAAACCGGCGGCGCAAAGGTTACTATGAAACTTCCTTGCTGATTTTCCGATAGTGTAATGGACGTCTTTTCAATTTGTGAGAATTGCAAAACTGTAATTTTGAAATATTAATATAGTAATATCAAATGATGAAGGATAGCCGAGTTTATTTCTCGACTATCCTTTTCTTTTTTACACATCACTTTGTTGCGGTCGAACTTTCAACTTGTTGAGATTTGGTTACTGAATACTGTGCCATTCTTGCTCTGTTCTGCTCGAATACTTCGTCTACCATATGTGTATAGATTTTTGCGGTTACCGATATGTCAGAGTGTCCCATCCATTCTTTTGCCACATTGATCGGCACTCCGGCTGCCTGACAATCGGTGCAGAAAGTGTGGCGCAGTAGGTAGGGTTCGAAGTCGGGTGCTATGATTGAGTTCTTTACTTGATTGCGATATAAGTGAGCTCCGTTTGCTAAGTCCATTTCTTTTACGAAGTTTTTCCAGCTTTGATAGAAGGCATTGTCATCCATGCGTGTGTGCTTTTCGTACTTTACGAATACATATTCATTGTTGAGTTCTTTTGCTTTATGTTCCTTTAATGCATCTAAAAGTACAGGCGGAATTGGTATCTTTCGTCCTGTTCCTGCTTCCGTTTTGGATTTGCCGACTGTCAGAATTGCGTTTTCAAAATCTATCCAATCCCACTTCATTCTTCGGATTTCTATCGGTCGAAGTCCGCAGCATAACATCGTAAGCACCATTGTTCCGGCATAGTGTTTTGGTATGGTTTCAAGTATCATTCGGCGTTCATCATCAGTGATTGGTCTGTGCTTGTTCTCGTACACAGTCGGCAGGACAATGCTGTACCCTGCCCATTCCATAAGGGTTTTTACATAAGGCACCGACGCGGGAATATGCACAACACGCCGGACAGCACAAACAAGACGGCAATGGCCACACTGCGCAGCACATGGCGTTCCGTTACAGACAAGCCCTTACGGTTGGCAGACACAGGCACCCTCCCCTTTTTGCAAAAATGCATAGAATTCTAATACAAGCGTACCACACCCGACCGTCTTTTGCAACACAGCATTAGCACACAGGATGCAAAAGCGACGCACCGTTTGGTGCGCCGCTGCGTGGAGTCCTATTTACCTGTCAAATCGGCGACGATCCTAGCGCCAAACGCCGGCGCATCCTCCATAACGAACCGCTTCTCCCGGGCGTTTATATTTACACATTTCCACATAAATGGCAAATAAATTCAGCTTACCTATCTAAATACTTTGCGATAAAATCCTCGACTGTACGCCAATACAGCGTGGGCGCAACAGAAGACGAGAGCGCATGGCCTGCGCCTTCTACGGTAAGTTTCTCTTTTTCGCAGGCTGCAGCCGCATACAATTCGCCCAGCATACTGTACGGCACAAGCTCATCCGACGAGCCGTGAATAAACAGCGTTGGTATGCGGCTCTTTTTCACCTGCGCAAGGGCGCTGGCCTGCTTAAAATCATACCCGTCACGAATCTTTGACAATACCGATGTGGCGTTGAGCACGGGGAACCACGGAATATGCAGGGCATCCGCCTCCCGTTGGAACTCATCCCATTCCGACGTGTAGCCGCAATCTGCAATAACAGCCTTCACATTTCCGGGTAAATCTTCACCTGACACCATCAAAACCGTTGCCGCCCCCATGGATACACCATGCAGAACGATCCGGGCGTTCGGCTCCCATGAAAGGATCCGGTTTATCCACTTTATAATATCCACACGCTCCGGCCAGCCCATACCGATTTTTGTTCCCTCGCTGTCGCCGTGGGCTCTTGCATCTACTGCCAAAACATTATAACCAAGCGTGTAAAATTTATGAACAAATCCGGCCATATGCTTGGCCTTGCTTGTGTAGCCGTGGCATACGAGAACATATTTTGTGCCGGTATTTTTGAACCGTTTTCCGTGCAGGCGCAGCGAATCAGACAGAATATACACATCCTCTCCGTGTGTAGCATACCATTCTTTAATTTCCGGCGTGCCTGTCATACCGCTGTATTTTGCACTTGCTTCCTCTTCATTACCGGCAGTATTCGTGGCTTTTTGAACCAAGTTGTTGAGTTTGCTCATATGAATAGGCGATTTCGTGTTGATTGAGATATCATAGAATATTTCCGCTGCCGTTGCAGTTAAAGCTGCCAGCCCACAAAGCGCGCCAAAAGCTATACATATATTCTTTCTATTCATAAAAATCTCCTCCTGCCGTCAAAAGCATAACATTGTCGCAAAATGTCATTTTGCAATCTGAAGCTGTTTTGTGCGCGCCCCGGCTGTCTTTACAATACCAAAGCGCTCTGTGTATATCAAATCACATTTTTGGACGGATGTCAATAAAACCGCTGCCACATTTTGCAAAAAAAAAGCAGACATCCACACGGATGTCTGCTTTTTTGCTTTTTCCTTCATTTTTTCGTTTTCGCCGGGAGCGGCATTGTTGTGCTGCTGCAGGCTACACATAATATTTTGCCTGCGCGTTCCACAGCGCTGCATATTGGCCGTAGGCGGCCAAAAGCGCTGTATGCGTGCCGCTTTCCACCAGCCTTGCGTGATCAAACACGGCGATGGTATCGCAAAAGACGCAGCTGGACAGCCGATGCGAAATGTAAATGGCCGTCGCGTTTGCTCAAAGGAATTGAAGCGGCTGTAAATCTCGTTCTCCGCAATCGGATCCAGCGCCGCCGTAGGTTCGTCCAGCGCCACCACCAAAATCAGTTGCCTGATGGTAACGCCCTTTTCGATACAATCGATCATCGCCTTTGGTATGGGCTTTGCGGCACTGGTCAGCTTTATCCTGCTTTAAAATCGACGGCTTGAAATCCGCTTCAAAATCGATCCAAAAGCCGCAGATTTTCATTAAAAAATCATCGTTTTTTTTTCATTCCGGGCATTTATATTGTTTATGCATCAAAAATGCAAAAGTAGAAAGCAAAATCCGATGAACCGATGTGGACTTTTTGAAGAATAATGATTGTTGTGTGTAATGCACGATAATAAAAGACTGCATACAGCGGCTACAAATGCGTCAAATTTGCAGAAACATCATCAACTCGTCTGTTTATCTGATTTGCTTAGAAAATAGTCAACAATCGGCACACAAGGTGGTATTAAATAACTAATACTATTATTTATAATTTTGTACAAAGAACATAATCACATCATAAAATCAGAAACTATGTTTAATAATATTGACATTATCTCATTTTGCGTTTATAATATTAAATATAAGGAGCGATATTATGGGAAAGAAATCCATTGAATTATTACCTCAAACTATGGAAATATTAGAAACGATGGGCGAACAAATAAAAATGGCTCGCTTGAGAAGAGATATATCGGCTGAATTGGTTGCCGAAAGAGCGAATATTAGCAGAGCAACTCTTTGGAATATTGAAAAAGGCAGTCCGTCTGTTGCAATAGGAAATTACGCTGCCGTTCTTCACGCACTTAATAATATGGACAGAGATTTACTAAAAGTTGCAAAAGATGATGAGTTTGGCAGAAAGCTTCAAGATTTGAATATTTCAACTAAAAAAAGGGCTTCAAACAAGGAGAAATAAATTATGGAAATTTATGTTTATGAATGTTTCAGTTCTTCCGAGTCAAGATTTATGGGCACTTTGTTTGTTGACACTGCAAAAAGAAATGAGCATTATTCATTTGAATATTCTGATGAATGGTTGAAAGAAACGAAGTTCTCTTATCAACTTGACCCCGATATTTTCTTTTATTCAGGCAGACAATTTCCGTCAAAGAATGAGTTTGGTGTTTTCGCCGATTCTTGTCCTGACAGATGGGGCAGAGCTTTGATAAATAGGCGTGAGAGAATTCAAGCCGACAGAGAAAAAAGAAAGCCACGAGAACTTCACACAAGCGATTATTTACTTGGTGTTTATGACGAAACACGAATGGGAGCTTTGCGATTTAAAACTGATAAGGACGGGGAGTTTTTATCTAATGACTCTGATGTGGCGGCACCGCCATGGACAACGCTGAGAGCGCTTGAAGAAGCTTCACGAAATTATGAAATTGATGAAGATTTTTTGAATGATAAATGGTTGAAACAACTGATAAAACCCGGTTCATCACTTGGTGGTGCAAGACCAAAGGCAAATATTGAAGCACCCGACGGCAGTCTTTGGATAGCCAAGTTTCCGTCAAAAAATGATGAGTGTAATATTGGTGCTTGGGAAAAAGTCACTCATGATTTAGCAAAATTGTGCGGTCTTAATGTACCTGAGTCAAAACTTGAAACATTTTCTAAATTAGGCAGTACTTTTTTGGTAAAACGCTTTGACAGAGACGGTAAAAAAAGAATTCATTTTTCTTCTGCAATGACTATGCTTGGCAAAACAGACGGAGCAAATGCAGATGACGGAAGCAGCTATTTAGACATTGTTTCATTTCTTAAATCATATGGAGCAAATCCTAAACAAGATATTGTCGAATTATGGAAACGAATTGTATTTAATATGGCGGTTAACAATACGGATGACCATTTAAGAAATCATGGATTTATTCTAACCAAATCCGGATGGGTGTTGTCGCCGTTATATGATGTAAATCCTGTTCCGTTCGGAGATGAATTATCACTAAATGTTGATGCAAATGATAATAGAGTTTCTGCTGATTTAGCCATTAAATCTGCATCATATTATAATCTTAAAGAACAGGAAGCGATAGAATACGCTAATGAGATTATCGGCATTGTAAATTCTAATTGGGAAAAAATTGCAGCACAATACGGTCTAAGCAGAAGTTCAATAGAATATATGAGACCGGCTTTCAGCTTAAATCCGATTGAATAATGACTTTTTATATTCTTCGTCACCAAATGATGCACTACCCTGCTGTAAAAGATAATGCGGATTTAGAGTTTCTTTATACACCTCAGTGTAAGGTTCGCAATTTATCATACGAATTTGCTATACGAAGCAAAAATAAAATTCCGAGAGATTTTTGAGAGACGCAAAGTCTGAAAAATGGCTTAAATAGGCGGTTTTGAAAAAAGATTACGAGCCTCTGACTCCGTCATTTAAGGTTCGAATCCTTATACCTCTGCCAAAGAGAGGACTATCCTGAAGGATAGTCCTTGTTTTTTGCTCAAAATCCCCGTAAACGCCGTAAAAAAGCCAAAATCCGCCTGCCAAAGCAGACGGATTTTTCCGTTTTAAGTGACTTTCAGTGACTCTTTGAGACCATAAAATGCACTAAAAACACACAACGCCGCGAGCGGATCACAGCGGCTCTCGGCGGTTCTTTGAGTGACTCTTGAGTGACTGTTGGTTATTTTATAATTCAAAGAGTTTATTAATATAACACTGCAACAACTTAAGTAGAACGCTTGGCTTTTATCTTACAAACTAAAGTATTTAAAGTCAAGTGTTTTTTGTAATTGTTAGGTTTGCTGAGTTGTGATATAATAAGGTTTATACTAAGTTTTATACTAATAATTAGAATCTCAAACAAAACAGAATACTATAGAGGAACATAATATTATGAACAAAGAGTTATACTGGAAAGTGTTAAAAGTATTAAATACTATTAGATTTTTCTTTATCAGCAAAATATACAAAACAAATGAAAAATGGAGCGTGCAAAAAGATGTTTCATACTCCACAAGATTTGTAATTAAAGGAATAATAAAGAGATTATTTGTAGGATTAATTTTTTTAGTACCCATAGTAATAATTAATAATGTGGTTATTTCTAAATATCCTTTTGTTTTGGATGTACAAACCAAGCAATACTTACTTGACTTTATGTATGCGGGGTTGGGTATTGTAGGCGTTATTTTAGGTTTGTACTGCGCTAACATTTCATCTGTATATGCATCAATATATACTAATGCACCAATTAAACTATCAGAATTATTTGCCAGTGATATTATTTCGAACAAGAGCATCGCTCAAATAACCGGTTATTTAATATTCGATTTATTGACCATATTCGGAGTAATAATAGATATAATAGAACCTGGAATTGTTTTGATAGTAGCAATTATATTTGCCACAATTTATATAATTGTCGCCTTTAGCATTAATGGAAACCGTTCTTTACGTCTATCTAATACATTTACAATTGCGGATTTGGTTTATTCGAGAATAAATCATATTTTGAAAAGTTTATCTAAGAATAAACTATATTATAATGACAGTAACATTCAAAATCATTTAAGGAAAATATCTTCTAACGGACTTGAGCGTTTAAGAGAAATTTCTGGTTTTAATATTAATATTCCCCCTCAACAAGACACTTATATGTGTGATTTTTTATGCAAAAACATATACCTTATGAATATTTACCAAGAAATTAAGCCCAATCTCTCACGTGAATCGTTCTGGTTTGAAGAAAAAGAAGAATATAGGCAGTGGTATAACGCTTCTTATTCAGAGATCACAAATGCATTGGATACAGGTACAATGATTAGAAATGAAAGGACAAAAAATTATAGTTGGTTTGAAGACAGACTGTTTTCAATAAATACACTGTGTATAAATAAATTTATTAATGATTCTAAATACGACTGTTTATACAAATACTTATTACTTCTGTCTGAAAGCAGTAAATACTATATTGTAAATAATGATGTGAATTTGTATGTTAATCATATAATTATGATTTTTGATTTATTGAACAACAAAATCCAAAAAAGGAAAGCATCTGATAATAATGAAATAACAGGAATATTTGAGTTACTGATAATATGCTATATAGATATTACTATCAATTTGCGCAAACTCGTTGCGGAAATTGATATAGCAAAAATCAAAGAGGAGTATTTGAAAGATATTATTGGTAAAAGAAATAACAACAAATACAATTTATTCTTTAATAATATAAAACTGCAAAAACTGAAAAAATGTTTAGAAACAGAACTGAAAATTGAAAAAAAGATTATTACAGCAGATTGGTACATTGAACAATTCATATCGGAGGCAATACATAGTATTCTTGGTGATAGCATTTCTGCGTTGTTTAAATATATTGGATACATTGATAAAGAATTAGTTTTATTACAAGATCACGAAATGAATGAAGCTGCTTGTTTATCTTTCTCTAAAATACCGGAATTAAAATCCAAAAGCGATATTTTAATTAACGATTTATCCGATGTGTTTAACGAATTACTCGCTAAACACAAGGAAAAAACTATTGTTTGGAAAACTGTACCATTTGAAGAATACAAAAAACAAGTATCTGCTTTATACTATACCCTGCCAAAGAGATTTAGAGATGTAGTAACAAAAGTTGCAGTTGATAAATGGTCAAACAGGAAAAGTGTTCCTGACTATTTAGGATATTACTATAATATAATATGTACTATTATCGTTGAAACGATTGCAAAGAATAATTTCGATGAGTTCAAATCTGCTTATGACGGATTTTTGCCGCTTGTATTATTATATCAAGAATATATACGTTATGATTTGGTTAAAATAAAAGAACCACATTTGCAGTCAGGCGTGCTTCAAGCTTTTGCACAACCAATGCTTGAATACTCTATTCTTTCTGGACTTGCTATACTATTTGGAGAGCTTGCTAAAGATTCTCGTTGGAAAGAGTGTGTAAACTTAAGTATTGAAGAATTTGTTTCAAAAACACCAAAGTCCAAAGAAGTAATTGAAAAATGGGCCGAACTCTTAAATCAACTTCAAAAAATATTTGTTGGGATAGGAAACCGAGATGTTCTTCATACCTCATGGGAAATGCTTATAACAGAATCGATAAAGAAGAATAACTTTGTCGAGTATGTAGATGCTGGATTTGGAAATGTTGAAATAAAATCGGATAGCAATATTATTAATAGTTTTTGTAGAACTAGCTTTGAATGGCGTGGTTTATCCAATACTGAAGAAGTATTTTGTGTTGTTTGTTTAAACAAGTATTTAGATGAAGATAAAAAGTACCACAGTCGTTTTAATTGGGAGAACAACTTAAATGAAGAATAAAGAAAAAACCTTTAGTGTTAATAATCATATGCTTATGGAAGACTTTTGTCAAAGTTATAGTATAACTTTTTCGGCAATTGGTCGCTTTGATGATCCATATTATGTTGTTGATAATAATAATCTTAAAGAGTTACTAATTAATAGCGATTATGGTTTTTTCAGTTACACATTTGATAAACTTCTGATTGGAATAACGGAAGAATTAATTATAAATGGAGTTGCATATTTGGAAATACTTGAAACACGAAATCCCCAAAATATATTAATTGGTTTAGATTTACAGGTTTTGGATTCAAATTGTGTTAAGAACAGATGCAACTCATACATTGTTAAAGAATCGCCAAATGACAATAATCAAAAAAGAAAAGTCCAAAAGAATAATATTGTTGTTTTTAAAATATCTGATATCGGTATTTCTAAACTTCGAGTAAAGAGAATCCTCAAAAAAATTGATAAAATTGAATCTCCGAATGTTCAATTAGTGTTAAATAGTGAAAAAAACGGATTTGTTTGGGATAAATACATAGACGCATATAATTATAATCAGTTATCTGTTTGTAAAGACCTGTACTGGTATTTCCGAAACTCAAATAACCCTCTTTTCAGCGAATGCTATTTATTATATAGAAACGCCAAGCTAAAAGAATTAAGACAAAACATGTATTATTATATTACAAGCAAGATTAACGAAAGTTTAACTGCCTTAGGTAATGAATATGGTTTTAAAGGAATTATAAAAGAGCGTTGGGATAAAATAGATTATTCTAAGTGTTTGGAGTCACTTAAAAACGGAGAATACAACACTTCTCAAGTCGGCGAGATAATATTCAAATACTAATAATTGTTTAATTCCTATATGCATTTAAAAAGGATGGTGAGGAAACCTCACCATCCTTTCTCTTTTACGCCATCTGTGACAGTTCTTCTTTTTCGTCCGCGCAGTCGGCGAGGCGTTTGCGGTTCTGCTCGAATACCTCGTCTACCATGTGCGTGTAGATTTTTGCCGTTACCGATATGTCACTGTGACCCATTAACTCCTTCGCAACGTTCAGCGGTACTCCCGCCGCCTGACAGTCGGTACAGAAAGTGTGGCGCAGCAGATACGGCTCAAGGTCGGGAGCAAGCACGCTTTCCACAATCTGATTGCGGTACACTTTTGCGCCGTTTTCAATATCCATCTGCCTGCAGAAATTATGCCAGCCGTGATAGAAGGCGTTGGTGTCAAGCGGCTTGCTGTAATCCTTGAACTTGACGAACACGTATTCGTCGTTCTGACCCTTGAGCTTATGTTCCAGCAACGCAAGGCGAAGCTGATTCGATATCGGAATTTTTCTTCCTGTTCCGGTTTTCGTTTTCGATTTTCCAACCGTCAGAATACTGTTCTCAAAATCAATACAGTCCCACTTCATCCGTCTGATTTCAACGGGTCGCAGTCCGCAGTAGAGCATTGTCAGCACCATTGCGCCTGCGTAGTGAGTCTTTGCCGTTTCAAGAATCATTGCGCGTTCCTCGCCGGTTATCTGGCGGCGATGATCCTCTGTAACCATCGGCAGCACAACGTCTTCGGCGGGATTGTCGGGAATCAGTTTCTGCTTCACCACTTTTTTCAGAATACGCCGTAGCTTCGTTCAGATTAGCACAAAGCAGTTAAAAAAGCATGGGGTCGCCCTCTCCAACATCGAGATTACCGAGGCCAACATTGGAGCGTTCAAGCCCTGTGCAAAAAAATACGGCGTGGATTTTATCTTGCGAAAGGATAAGACCACCCAACCGCCCCACTATGTTGTGATTTTCAAATCCAAGGACGCGGACAATCTGGAACAGGCGTTTCGGGAGTTTACGGCCAAGACGCTTTCCAAGGAGCAGCGGCCCTCTATCCGCAAGGTTTTGTCCGCTGTGAAGCAAAAGGTAGCGGCGCAGATCAAGCAGCGGGCCAAGGAAAAAATCGAGGAAAGGGGGCTGGAGCTGTGAAGCCTGACGTAAGGAAATTGCTGATTTTGAACCTCCCGTATCTGATCTTTGTGTATCTGTTCGGGAAAGTTGGGCAGGCGTACCGGCTGGCCGCTGGCGCTGACCTGTCGGGGAAGCTCTTACACTTTGCGGACGGCTTTTCAGCGGCCTTTGCAAATCCCCTCCCCAGCCTGCATCCGTTTGACCTGTGCATCGGTATCGCCGGTGCGGTGATCGTGCGGCTGGTGGTGTACCGGCGTGAGGGCCGTTCATGGAACAGCGAGAGCTTTCACCTTGAAATGGGCGAAACCCTGTACCCGGAGGATAAGATGCGGCTTGCCGAAATACAGGCCGCAGACCCCAAGGCCGTTATCCTAAACAGCTACTATTGCGGCTATCTGGACGAGAGCATGAGCCTTGACGGGCTGGCCGCCGAGGTACGCCGCCACTATGAAAACGGCCTGAATGATGTTACCCAGTTTATTGAGGCTCACGACGATGTGCTGCCCCCCCGGAGGTGTTGGAGGAAGCGCGGGCCAAGGCCCATGAAGCGGGGCTTGACAGGTTATTATACCGAGCCAAAGCCTCACACAATTATAAAATCAAAAGTTCAACCATTTCCTATAAACTCATCTTATTCCTCGGATGATTTTCCTCAAGGATGTGGCGGATTTTGTTTGTGCTGATGTGAGTGTAAATCTGCGTGGTCGTAATCGAGCTGTGCCCAAGCAACTGCTGGATGTACCTGATGTTGACGTTCTCATCCATAAGAGCCGTTGCAAAAGTATGCCGGAACATATGCGGCGTAATGTGCAGCCCTGCCCCTGCCGCTTCGGCATAATCGTTTATCATACTTCTTACGGATTGCTCGGAATACCTGTTGCCTAATTTATTGACAAAAACCCAGTCATTATCCGAACCGCAAATTTCAATATATTCTTTCAAAAGCCTCGAAACTTTATCATTGGCAATACACATTATGCGTTCCTTGGAACCCTTCCCGGAAATGTAAATCGTGTTGCTTTGAAGTTCGAGGCTTTTTCTTTTTAGATTGCTCACCTCCGACACTCTCATTCCGGTTGAAAACAACAACTCTATGATAATAACATTCCTAAGTGCGGACTTGTATTGATAGCTGCTTTGTGCACTGTCGAGTCGGAAATACGAATATCTTAAAATATCCTTTACGGTCGCAATCGGGATTGTTTTTGGAAGAGTAATCGGCTGCTTGTACTTTAGCGTAATTTTATGAAACGGATTTATTTCGATAATATCCTCAATCTCCATATACCGATAAAACGCCTTTAAGCAGGCAATTTTGCGCTTGGCGGTTTTCGGTTTGTAATGTTGATGAAGTGAATTTATATATGCACTTAGCTCGTTTTTATCAAAGCAGTCCCTCCTTTTCATATACAGGCAAAATTGTTTCAAATCGATTTTGTATGCTTTTATTGTCAGGGCACTCAGGCCTTTTGAGTCGCTGCAAACCGTAAGATAATTCTGTGCTTCTTTTTCAATACCAATCATAATTAAACCTCCGAAATTTGTCTGTTTTAATTATGATTACTTGTCACTCAAAAGTCGATAACATTCTGCTCTTTTTTACAATATTTATGCATTTTTCCACGTATAATGTGCATTTTTTCGTTTACTATTGACAAATTGTAAAAAATATGCTATTAGAGTGTAAAGGAAAATATAAGTAAAGGATAACTAATAATTATACTAAGGAATGACTCAAATGATTAATCGCAACGATTTTATAAAAAAGTTTTCAAATATTTGCAAAGATAATAATGCTGCTATATTTTTAGGTGCTGGTATGAGTATAAATGCTGGCCTGCCATCATGGAAAGCATTATTTGCACCATTAGCTGATGAATTAGGTATTGATATTGAAAAAACGACATATCAAATATATGATATTGCTCAATTTTATGCAAATAGATTTGGTAAAAATGAACTGTATAAAAAAGTAGGAAAAGAAATCAATAGAATTTTAAATTCCTCAAAGGCACTGGAAGAATTGTGTTCTATGCAATGTAATTCGATATGGACAACTAATTTTGATCAAGTTTTAGAAAATAATTTAAATAAATTAGGGAAAATAACAAATGTAATAAGTAAGCAGTCAGACTTGATTAGTAATGATCTCAATAAGAATATTAATATATTTAAATTAAACGGAGATATTAGAGATATACAAAATGCTGTAATTACAAAAGGTGATCTTGAAAAATATGGAGATGATCATGATTATTTTTTAGCTTTTTTTAAACGAGAGCTTATAACAAAAACATTTCTGTTTTTAGGTTACAGTTTTACTGATTCTCTTGTTTTGCCTTGCGTATCAGAATTGGGACGTGCTTTTAAGAATAACCAGCCTCATCACTATACTATTATAAAAAAATCAAACTGTAGTGATTTTCAAAGTTTTATTAAAGATTTGGAAGAAAGATATCAAATAGAAGTGTTGTTAGTAGATGAATATGATGAAATTTCTGACATTTTAAAGGAAATAAATTATTTTACTAACCAAAAAAATGTTTTTATATCAGGTTCTTATAAACACTATAATGAAGATAAACTGGTTGAAATTGATAATCTTTGTAAAAAATTAACTCAAAGCCTTTACAAAAATGGATTCACTATAATAAATGGTTATGGTTATAAAGTGGGTTATTACATAGCTGCAGAAGCAACTAAACTAATGATTGAAGAAAATGTTATAGATTTTAAAAAACATATAATGATGTTCCCATTTGACGAACATTTATCAGATTTAGACAAAAAGAAACATCGAGAATTTATGATTTCAAAGGCGAATGTTTCAATTTTTATGTATGGCTCTGGAAATGAAGACAGCGGAATGATTGAAGAATATGAAATTTCAAAACTTGACAACAACCGAATTATAATTCCTATTGGTAGTACTGGTGGCTCGGCAAAATTTATATCTAAAGATATTAAGAAAAATATTATATCATACCCCTATTTAGAAAAATATATTGAAACTCTTGACAATGAAACAGATCCCAATATTCTATCAAAAACAATTATGACAATTATAAATGAAAATTTACGAGATAGCTTTGATTAATAACAATAATGAAAGTTCTGCGATAATTAACTCTTTATGATTATACATTATATTCAAGTTTGTAAATTTGAACAAATAATTTAGTATAGCAATTAAGTATCTGTTTTCATTATCAATCATATAGTTTGTTTCAATATATTTAGCTAAACAAAATAGAGTACTAATACGAGCGTTGAAATTTTCTTCGTCAATTTGGCAATAATTACTGAGAACCCTTGATAAATATAAATCATGTATATTATACATATTCGTGTTTTTTATGGTTGGCGTTAAATCATATGGAGAATTAGTGATTTTATCAATTAAAATTTTTGTTATTATTTGATTAATAGAATTAATACTGCCTGTAGCATCATCGATTTCGTTATAAATTAAGTTTTCTAATTTATTTTGATATATCTTCGGCAATTCTTCAAATTTCATATTATAAAGCAATGGGAATATTACTACATTTCTAGTTTTGGCTTGTTCAAAAATCAATTTTTCTTCTTCAACAGCACATGGACTATTAAATAAGTTTTTACTATATATTATAATAAAATATTTGTTGCTTTTTATTGCATTTTCAAAGTTCTTTTCTCTTTTTTTATCGCCTAAAATCAATTCATGATAATCATACCATACTGTAAATCCGTAATTTTTTAAATGATATAAACAGGATTTGACAACAGTATATCTATCTGCACTTGAAAAACAAATAAACATAATTTTTTAACCTTTGATAATTATTAGTTATCCTTTATTGAGCACCGGAGAAAAAACGCCAACCGAGTTATAAATCGATTGGCGTTTGGCATATTTAACACATTATGTACATATTAGAGCTATCTCATTTAATTACTTGATTTACTAAATTCTCTTGAAAATTCCATAAAAAAGAATTATAATTTAATAAAAACGGCGATAGCGGCAAAAATATTAAATGAGGCGATAACATGGAAATTAAAAGAGATGTATATTTAAATCGACTGATTGCAAGAGAAGGAAATGGCTTTATAAAGGTTATCACAGGCATCAGAAGATGCGGTAAATCATATTTGATGAACAATATATTCTATAACCATCTGCTTTCAAACGGTATAAACGAAAGCAGCATAATAAAGTTTGCCTTTGATTCGGCCGAAGACTTAATGCAGATTGATGAGGATGTTATTGAAATCAGCGAGCAAAATCGAAAAGTTGACCCCAAAAAGTTTATGAAATATATCGCCGAAAAAATAGATAGCGGTCAAAAATACTATCTCCTTCTCGATGAAGTTCAATTGCTGGGAAGCTTTGAGGCTGTGCTAAACGGTTATCTGAGAAAAGAAAATTTAGATATTTATGTTACCGGCAGTAACTCTAAGTTCCTGTCGAGTGATATTTTAACTGAATTTGAGGGTCGTGGCGACGAAATACATGTTTTGCCTTTGTCTTTTTCGGAGTTTTATTCTGCGTATGACGGTAGCAAGGACGAAGCTTTTGACGACTATATGGTGTATGGCGGACTGCCTGCGGTTGCTTTAATGAAAACCGATGAACAAAAAAGCAATTACCTTATTACGCAAATGAAAAATGTATATATTAAGGATATTGTCGCTCGAAACAATCTTAATTCCGATCAGGAAATCAGCGAGCTTGTTGACATTTTGGCATCGGGAATTTCATCTTTAACAAACCCAAGAAAATTAGAAAACACATTCAAATCCGTTAAAAATTCTACACTCTGCGCCTCGACTATCGATAAATATATCGGTTACTTAAAAGACTCTTTCTTGCTCAGCAAAGCAGAGAGGTATGATGTAAAGGGCAAGAAATACATCAGCACACCTTATAAGTTGTATTTTGAGGACACCGGACTTCGTAACGCAAGGCTTAATTTTAGGCAAATAGAAGAAACTCATTTGATGGAGAATATCATTTATAACGAACTCAGATACAGGGGTTACAGTGTTGATGTAGGCATTGTTGAATTCAGAGAAAAAACAAAAGGCGGCAAAGATATACGCAAACAGGTTGAGATTGATTTTGTGGCGAACCAAGGCAGTAAGCGTTACTATATTCAGTCTGCATACAATATTCCCGATGAAGAAAAATGGGAGCAGGAAACCCGTCCTTTCGAAAAAACTAATGACTCTTTCAAAAAAATTGTTGTGGTGGAAAAAAGTATTAAACCACGAAGAGATGATAAAGGGTATGTTATGATTGGAATAAAGGAATTTCTGCTTAACAATGATAGTTTGGAAGTGTAATCTTGCGGCATATGTATCCAAAAAGAAAAAATGATTTTAGGGTTTATATTCCTATTGAAAATAAACAAAAATCTATTTTATAGTGATTAGACAATACCTCGGAACATTCTTGTTCCGAGGCTTTTTTATGCCCGAATACTGCTTTTTATGGCGGTATTCAGGCACTTTTTCTTTGCCTTAAAATATCGTGAGAGTCTTTGAGAGATTCTAAGAGACATCAAATTTCAAAATCCCAAAGTCATTTTATTGCGATTTAGGGCATTTATGACTGAGACTTTTGAGAGACATTGCTCAAATCAAAATCGTAACACGAATTGAAATGAGCAAAAAATTTGAAAGACATTTCAAAAAATAAAGAGGGCTTAAAGTAATAAAACTTTAAACCCTCTCTTTAAGTTTGCTCTTTTATATTGTTTATCCATCAAAAATGCAAAGGCAGATCCTTTTTGATGTTGTTATCGAATTCATGTTTGTAATAGTTCGCTTTTTGGGACAATTGCTCTTAATTTGTTGATATTATGCTTTTTCTACGATATAATTAAAATTATAATATTATAAGGGTTATCATACTGTTACAGCAGAAATTGATGAATTTATTGCATTTGTCAGAAAGGGTGCAGAGATTATAGAATGCTTTGCGTGAGGAAAAATTATGACAACTAAGGAATACTTACAGCAGATAGATGATGTAATCACAAACGGGAAATATAAAGATAGTTGGGAGTCTTTATCCAATCACAAAACACCGGACTGGTATTATAAAGGCAAGCTTGGAATATTTATTCACTGGGGAATATACAGTGTACCGGCTTATGGCAACGAGTGGTATTCGCGTTCAATGTACGATAAAAAATGCAAAGAATATTTATATCACAGAAAAAATTACGGGCCTCAAAATAAATTCGGTTACAAAGATTTTATACCTATGTTTAAAGGTGAAAAATTCAATGCAGATAAATGGCTGGCTCTTTTTAAAGAAAGCGGTGCAAAATTTGTAATGCCCGTTTGTGAACATCACGATGGATTTGCAATGTATGATACGCAATTTAACCGCTGGAATGCCACAAAAATGGGGCCGTGCCGAGATGTTATAGGCGAAATAAAAAGTGCCTGCGGAAAACAGGGTTTAACTTTTTGTGCATCAAGCCACAGGGCTGAACATTACTTTTTTATGAATATGGGAAAAACGATTGACAGTGATGTAAATGATGAAAAATATCAAGATTTTTACGGACCTGCTGTGCATTGCCCTGAATTTGACGGTAATACACTTCATAAAACAACTGCAAACACATATTCAATCGGTGCAAGCAAAGAATGGCTTGAAGATTGGCTTGTGCGAACCTGCGAACTTATAGATAAATATCAGCCGGCTGACCTTTATTTTGATTGGTGGATACACAATCACTCATTTAAACCGTATTTAAAAAAGCTGTGTGCATATTACTACAATCGTGCAGACGAATGGGGCAAAGAAGTTACTGTTAACTACAAGCACGAAGCGTTTGCACCTACTGTTGCTACATTTGATGTTGAGCGCGGCGCTTTAACAGATATATCCCCTATTCCTTGGCAAACCGATACTGCGATAGGCAAACGCTCGTGGGGATATACAAAAAACAACGAATTCAAATCAGCAAGGCACATTATTACTGATTTAATAGATATTGTAAGCAAAAATGGAATGTTACTTTTGAATGTAGGCCCAAAAGCCGACGGTACAATTACAGATGAAGAAACTGCTGTACTGAAACAATTAGGCGCTTGGCTTAAACTAAACGGTGAAGGAATTTACAACACAACATTTTGGAAAACCTTTGGCGAAGGAAAAGTCAATAACAAAGCGGGATTTTTCCAAGATTCAAGTGAAAAGAAATTTACAAATAAAGATTTTCGATTTACATATAAAAACGGGTATATCTACGCATTTCAAATGCGCCCTAACGGTAAGGACGCTGTAATAAAAACACTTAAAAAGAAAAACGGACCTGATTTTATAATTAAAAATATTACACTTCTTTCAACCGGCGAAAAGCTCGAATTTGAAAGAAGCGATACTAAATTAACAGTTAAAGCAAACAGCCGATTTAGCGATAACTACCCTATTTGTTTTAAAATCGAAATTGATTAGAAGCAATTTATGGATTATAGTTTTGATATAAATTCTGAAACCGAAAAATTTGAACTGTATTATTTAAAATGTATATGTGCAGGCAGAGCACACGAGGGCTTTTATATTGTTTATCCATCAAAAATGCAAAGGTAGCGCTTTACTGTGTTAAATTTATGATGTTACTTCTTTTAGAATTCTGTGATATATTGTTCATGTTAATTATCGAGAAATCAGCGAACATGCTTTTTTGATAATTACTCTCCCTCGTTCAAAGAACTCGGTCAATTTCTGTTTAACGATTTCTTTTTCCGGTATTTTCTGTCCCTCTGATTTCCTCATGATAGAAATAATCCACGATTACCGGATGTCCCTGCGGGACTCTGCCATAAGTCATTTCATTATCCACAAAGGCGCAATCATACTTCTTAGCCATTTTCTCAGCTTTTACTTCAAGTGCTTCAAAGTAGTTGCGGTTATGCTTGTTATAGATCTCGTCGTAAAGTGGTACAAGATCAGGATATTTTTCGGCGATATAATCCATAATTGCCTTTTTGAAACCGCCTCGAAGATTGAGATTTTCGAGCCAAAACAGATCGCACTGATCCTTTACCCGCTCAAAGATTGCTTCAAAATCCGTGATACCGGGGAATATCGGGGATACGAAACAGACTGTACGGATACCTGCTTCATATACTTGCTTCATAGCGGCGATACGGCGCTCAATGCTCGAAGCAGAGTCCATATCGTTCTTGAAATTTTCATCCAGTGTGTTGATCGACCATGAAA
>ENA-UEOJ01000710-UEOJ01000710.1-human-gut-metagenome-genome-assembly--contig:-NODE-710-length-26392-cov-4.807714_pt1 | contig 26392 bp, 15 predicted proteins | sample MGYA00242885_ERZ507886 | MGnify/ENA primary metagenome ERZ507886 (study PRJEB26167, sample SAMN06115505) | human gut metagenome | host: Homo sapiens | place: China:Anhui | collected 2015-08-07 | study... | reverse complement strand
GCCTGCAACTCGATATCCAACGACAAATTCAGATTTTTCCCCGAAACAGGTGCTACATCATAACGCCCGTCTTCATATCTTCCTTTAACACGGCCATGGGCATCGCGCAGTAAAATCTCCACCCCCTTTTCTCCACGTAAAATATTTTCGTAAGAGCGCTCTATCCCCAAATCTCCGGTGTAATCTCCCCGAGTATAATAACTGTCTTTCTCTATATCTCCGGGAGACACTTCCCGAATATTCCCCAATACATTCGCAGCCACAGGGTAAGCATACTCCCTGAGCATACGGTTTTGAATGAAAAAACCAGGGAAACGATATAGTTTCTCTTGTAACCGTCCATAATCTTGCGCAGACAACTGAGTCATAAAAGTCTGAGGTGTGTATGACGAATAACCGGGATTCAACCTCCGATTTTTCATATCCGCCATGCGCTTATCGAATTGTTCCTTCGTAATCCCCACAGTCCGGCAAAAATCAAGTGTATCGAAAGGGCGAACCTCTCGTACAATCATCATTACATCGTATGCCGGTTGATTAAAAACCAATAACTTTCCATTGCGGTCATAAATAAGGCCACGAGAAGGATATTGTGTTTTTTTCAAGAAAGCGTTTCCATCGGCGTGTTGCTTATAGTCGTCGTTCAACACTTGTAAAGAAAACAATCGCACGACATATATGCAAGCAATCACCAACACTATGCCGCCTATCACATATTTACGCCTCTCTAATTTATAGTCTTTTCTCACGTCCCGATTTCGTTAAACTATCCATTCCCAATATCACAAGAAATGTCAATATAGTACTGGCTAAAACACGAACAATTAATCTTCCTATATCGAAAAAGCTAAAAGACTCTATTACGAAAAGGAGGGTACAGAAACAAAGTGAAAATGTAAGCACGTAGCGCACAAACAAAGACATTCCGAAATTGCGTATAGAGGGCTCCGATTCGCTATAATCCTCACCTCTCGGCGTATAAAGATTCAATATCGGTTTTCTCAAAAAGGCAACGACGGTACAAGCCAAAGCATTCATACCCGGCGTATTGCTGAATATGTCGATTACCAACCCAAGAATAAAAGCAAGCGTTAAAGTCCAATTAACCGAGAGCAATAGAGGTAACCTGATTATAAAATAAATATAAAGAAAAGGAGTAGCATAACCTGCTATATGGACATTATTCAGGATAAGCACTTGAAGAAGCACCAAGCCGATAAACCATCCGATTCTATGTATATAGGTGATAATCATTCTTTTGTTACCTTATTTTCAAGTTTCTTCTGCTCTTCCTGCCCATTCCGGGCTATCACACGGACATCACCGAGCTTTCCGAAGTCGGTAGCCAGCTTGATTTTCAGCAGGTAGGACAACCCGTCATTAGAGTCGGACATATCATCCACCGTACCTACCATAATACCTTCCGGGAATACGGTCGAGAATCCGCTGGTCACTACGGTATCGCCCAAATTGAATTCCGCATGACGGGGCAGGTCTTTCAGATAAGCGTAACGCGAATCTCCACGTTCCCATTTCAGATAGCCGAAATAATCACTGCCGATAATCTTGCAACTTATATTGGACTTGCTGTTCAGTACAGAAATCACCACCGAATAAGATGGAGAAGTTTCATACACGATACCTACAATTCCGTTACCGTCTATCACTCCCATCTCAGAGCGAATGCCGGAGGAAGAACCTTTGTCGAGCGTGATATAGTTATCGGGCAGTGTCAGACTGTTTTTTATCACATGAGCCTTGAACAGCTGATAGTCACTTTGAGGCATCTGCCGGACACTGTTAATGGTAATAGAGTCCACCTGGCGTTCTTTCAACGCTTTCTCCAGATTGGAGATCTGCTGTTCGAGCAACATATTTCGGTCCAGTAAATCCTCATTGACCGATTTCAAATGAAAGTAAGAGGAAATGCCTCCCGACACATCATAAACCGCCCCCACAACCGTATTGGCAGAAGTGAAAAAAGCACTCTGCTGATAACGGTTGAACCGAAATAACAAAACAAAACTGGCTACCTCTAATAAGATAAAGAGGAACCAGTAATTGTATTTCAGAAGGAAGTTTATTAAATTCCGCATCCCTGAGTTATCTCATTAAGAAAGAGAAACGATCTACATTCTTTAATGCAACTCCCGTGCCTTTAGCTACAGCGTGCAAAGGATCTTCTGCAATGTGGAAAGGAATATTGATCTTATCAGTCAGTCGCTTATCCAACCCACGAAGCAATGCGCCACCACCGGAAAGATAGATACCGTTGTGCACAATATCAGCATAAAGTTCAGGAGGTGTACTTTCCAACGCACTCAAGATAGCTGTTTCTATTTTCGAGATTGATTTTTCCAGACAGTGAGCCACTTCCTGATAGCATACAGGCACCTCCATCGGAAGAGCCGTGATACGGTTAGGACCGTGAACGATATAATCTTCCGGAGCTCCTTCACCCAATTCGGTTAAGGCAGCGCCCACATTTATCTTGATACGTTCCGCCATACGTTCGCTGACTTTCACGTTATGCTGACGGCTCATGTATTCACGGATGTCTTCCGTCAGATCATCACCCGCCACACGGATGGAGTTGTTGGAAACAATACCTCCCAAAGAGATAACGGCAATTTCCGTAGAACCACCACCTATGTCCACAATCATATTCCCTTCCGGAGCCTCTACATCAATGCCGATACCAATAGCCGCAGCCATCGGTTCAAAGATCAGATAGACATCCCGTCCGCCGGCATGTTCGGCAGAGTCACGAACGGCACGGAGTTCAACTTCCGTACTCCCCGAAGGAACACCGATCACCATACGAAGAGAGGGTGAGAATAAGTGATTGCGTGTATTCACCCGCTTAATCAAACCGCGCATCATCTGCTCGCAAGCGTAGAAGTCGGCAATCACACCATCTCTCAACGGACGGATAGTGCGTATATTTTCGTGGGTCTTTTCGTGCATCAATTTCGCCTTTTCCCCCACGGCAATCATCTTATCCGTACGACGGTCCAAAGCCACAACCGAAGGCTCATCCACCACGATTTTCCCGTTCGTGATGATGATGGTATTGGCTGTACCCAAGTCCATCGCTATTTCTTGTGTAAAAGAGAACAATCCCATTCTTAATTATTATTTTTAGTGTTTAAAATGACGGATACCGGTAGTCACCATCGCCATGCCATGCTCATTGCAATAAGCAAAAGACAAATCATCTTTTACCGAGCCGCCCGGTTGGATTACTGCCGTAATACCTTCCTTATCCGCAATTTCCACACAATCGGGGAAAGGGAAGAAGGCATCCGAAGCCATCACCGCGCCATTCAAGTCGAATCCGAATGACTTAGCTTTTTCAATTGCTTGTTTCAATGCATCTACACGTGAGGTCTGTCCGACACCGCTTGCGAGAAGCTGCTTGCCTTTTGCCAATACAATAGCGTTTGACTTACTGTTCTTCACAATCTTGTTAGCAAACAACATATCTTCCACCTCTTCCGGAGTAGGAGCCTTGTCTGTTACGGTTTTGAGGTCGGCTACCGTTTCAATGTTAGTATCTTTATCCTGCACCAATACACCATTCAGCAAAGCACGGAATTGCTTCTTCGGCAATTTGGCTTCCTTGCGAACGAGGATGATGCGGTTCTTTTTCTGTCCAAGGATTTCGAGTGCGTCCACATCATAATCCGGTGCGATAATCACTTCAAAGAAAATCTTGTTGATTTCTTCGGCTGTTTCTTTGTCAACAACCCCATTTGTAATCAACACGCCTCCGAAAGCGGAAACAGGATCACCGGCCAATGCATCTTTCCATGCATCCAGCATAGTAGACCGTGAAGCTAGACCGCAAGCGTTATTATGTTTCAGAATAGCGAAAGTGAGGTCGTCAAATTCATCAATCAAATCAACGGCAGCGTTGATATCGAGAAGATTATTATAAGATATTTCCTTTCCGTGAATTTGGTCGAACATCGCTTCCAGATTTCCGTAGAAATAGCCCTTCTGATGCGGGTTCTCACCATAACGAAGTTGTTTTTGGCTATTTACCGAGCAACGGAAAGCAGAACCTTCGCCTGCATCAAAATAATTGAAGATCGCTGAATCATAGTGGGAAGAAACGGCAAACGCTTCTTTTGCCATCCAACGGCGTTCTTCGAGTGAGGAAGTGGCACCGTGCTCCATCAACATGTCCAACAACGGTTTGTATTGAGCCTGAGAAGCAACGATAATTACATCGTTGTAGTTCTTGGCTGCGGCACGAATCAGAGAGATTCCGCCTATATCGATTTTCTCAATAATATCTGCTTCGGATGCACCGGAAGCTACAGTAGCTTCAAACGGATACAGGTCAACAATGACTAAATCTATTTCAGGGATTTCATACTTTTCAATCTGTTGCAGATCTTGCTCCAACCCGCGACGACAAAGAATACCTCCGAATATTTTCGGATGTAATGTCTTTACCCGACCACCGAGAATAGAAGGGTAAGTGGTCAAATCTTCCACTGCCTTACAAGGATATCCCAATGATTCAATAAACTGACGAGTTCCTCCTGTTGACAAGAACTCTACTCCTTCTTCATGAAGTTTGGTAATAATTTCATCCAAACCTTCTTTGTGGTATACAGATACCAATGCAGTTTTTATTCTTTTAGACTCTGACATTGAATTGCTTATTAAGTATTTGGTGTGCAAAGTTACGAAATATTGTTTATCGTACGTAATAAATAAGGTGTGAATTAATAAAAAAAAGCGTTGACTCTCCCAAACAGAAAATCAACGCTTCTTCGCAAAGTATATTTTTGTTCAAAAACTATTACCAGATGGACACCCGTTTGTCTTTAGCCACGAACATAGGATCCTGCTCAGTAATATTGAATGCTTCGTACCAGTTTCCAATATGAGGAAGTGCACCGTCTACACGCCACTTGCCTAATGAGTGAGGATCGAGTTTTGTCAATCGGAGAATTTCTTCCGGACGGATATTTCCTGCCCATACATTAGCATAAGCAAGGAAGAAACGTTGTTCGGGAGTAAATCCGTCTACTGTTTCAAGCGGTGCATTAGCTGTCGCGTTCTTGAAAGCCTGGAAAGAAACTTGCAGACCGCCATGATCGGCAATATTTTCACCCAAAGTCAACTGACCGTTAGCATATACACCGGGAGCTACTTCAATACTATCAAAAAAGTTCACCATTACTTGGGCACGTTCCTTGAACTTTTCAGCATCCTCTTCCGTCCACCACTCTTTCAGGTTTCCGTCTTTGTCATATTGACGTCCCTGATCGTCGAATCCATGTGTCATCTCATGCCCGATAACGACTCCGATAGCACCGTAATTCATTGCATCATCGGCGTTCATATCGAAGAATGGCGGCTGCAGGATAGCTGCAGGGAAGCAGATCTCATTGGTAGTAGGATTGTAATAAGCATTAACAGTCTGCGGTGTCATCAACCATTCATCCTTATCTACCGGCTGACCGGCTTTGGCAATCATTTCATTGTAATCCCATTGACTGGCACGCTCGATATTCGCCCAATAAGAATCATTCTTAATCTCCAAAGCCGAATAATCTTTCCACTTGTCCGGATAACCGATCTTTACATGAAAAGCATCCAGTTTCTCCAATGCTTTCACCTTAGTCGGTTCGCTCATCCATTCCAGCGCCTTGATACGTTCGCCCAAAGAAGTTTGCAGATTCTTCACTAAGGTAACCATACGCTCTTTTGCAGCAGCCGGAAAGTATTTTTCTACATACATCTGTCCTACCACTTCACCGAGAACAGCGTCTACCGTACTTACCGAACGCTTCCAACGAGGCTGCATTTCTTTCTTGCCGGACATCGTCCTACTATAAAAATCGAAGTTCTGAGCTTCAAAGTCATCGCTAAGATATGAAGCGGCAGCATCTATCAAGCCCCATTGCAAGTACAATTTCTGATCGTCCAATGATACAGTGTTAATCACATCGGCAACTTCTTTCATAGCGGCAGGCTGACCTATGTTCACTTCCTTCAGGTCTTTCAAACCTGAAACAGCGAAATAAGTATCCCAGTCGAAAGTCGGGATGTTCTTTTTCAGCGTTTCCATATCCATCTTATTATAATTGGCATGAGGATCACGCAATTCCACTTGTGAACGGGCCGCTTTAGCCAAACGGGTTTCAATGTTCATTACAGCTTTTACCGCTTTCTGTGCAGTAGCCTCATCATAACCTGCCAACCGGAACATCTTGGCGATGTGTTCCTGATATTTGTTACGGATGTTGGTAGTCTGTTCGTCTTCTTCCAGATAATAATCGCGTTGTCCCATTCCGATACCACCCTGATAGGTCTGTACTATATTCATCGAACTGTTCATATCATCCGCACCGACAAACATCGTAAAGTAAGGCCGTATACCTTTCTTCTGACTTTCGGCAATGTATGCGTAGATTTCGTTCTTGTCTTTCAGCGCATCGATAGCGGCCAATTCGTCTTTAATCGGAGCTACTCCCTCCTGGTTCAACTTCACACTGTCCATTGCGATGTTGTAAAGGTCGCCAACTTTCTGAGCAGCGCTTCCCGGAGCATTGTCCGTCTTTGCGGCCAGTTCGGCAATCAGGGATTTCAATTGTTCACGGCTGTTCTCACGCAACATATCGAATGTTCCGAAACGGGAATATTCGTCAGTCAACGGGTGATCTTTCACCCAACCGCCACACGCATATTGATAAAAACTTGTACCCGGCACAGCCGTGGTATCCAGATTAGCAAGGTCGATACCGGACGTCAGTACGGCCTCTTTCTTACTGTTACATCCTGTTGTCATAAGGCATACCGCAAGAATTGGTAAATACTTGGTTACTTTCATACTCAATATAATATATTATAGAATTATCATGTTATGCGAAGGAAGGCCCTAGCCTTTCACTTCTTCCAGTTCCATCGACACCCGTTCCCACTCTTCAACGATTGTGTCCAACTGTTGTTTCAGTTTCTGATGGCGTTCATATAGCTGCATATCCGAAGCCCCTTCCGGAGTCGCCATCTTCTCTTCCACAATGGCAATCGCGGCTTCCGTCTCTTCTATCGAGGCTTCACAGTCCGCTACCTGACGTTCGAGTTTCTTAATCTTCTTATTCAACTCTTTCTGTGCCTCATAAGAAAGTTTGTTTTCCGAAGGTTGCACAGCTTCCTGTTCTCCATTTCCTTTGGCTGTTGCCGTAGGAGAAGCAGACAATCCGGCGCCTTTTTGAAGTTCATTCAGGCTATCTATCTTTTTCTTTTGCAGAAATTCATAAATACCTCCGAGATGCTCTTTCACCATTCCTCCACCGAACTCATATACTTTAGTCGCAAGTCCGTCCAAAAAATCACGGTCGTGACTGACAAGAATGACTGTGCCGTCAAATTCACGGATCGCTTCTTTCAACACATCCTTTGAACGCATATCCAAGTGATTGGTCGGTTCGTCAAGAATCAGGAAGTTTACAGGTTCAAGAAGAAGTTTGATCATTGCCAATCGGGTACGTTCTCCACCGGAAAGGACTTTGACTTTCTTGTCCGAAGCTTCGCCGCCAAACATGAAGGCACCCAAAATATCCCGTATCTTCAAACGGATATCTCCCGTTGCTACCCGGTCTATGGTATCAAACACCGTCAGATTTTCATCCAACATCTGTGCCTGATTCTGTGCAAAATAACCGATCTGAACATTATGACCGATGGTCAGTTTGCCGTCAAAGTCAATCTCACCCATTATACATTTCACCAATGTAGATTTACCTTCACCGTTCTTACCGACAAAAGCTACTTTCTCTCCCCGATTGATAGTGAGGTTTACATCATGAAAAACAACATGATTACCATACGCTTTGCGCACGTCTTCGCAAATCACCGGATAGTTTCCGCTACGGCTGGCAGGAGGAAATTTCAAGCGAAGTGAGGAGTTGTCTTCTTCGTCCACTTCAATACGCTCTATCTTTTCCAATTGCTTGATGCGGCTTTGTACCTGCACGGCTTTAGTTGCTTTATAGCGGAAGCGTTCAATGAAATCTTCCGTATCCTGTATCTGTTTCTGTTGATTCTCGTAAGCGCGGAGCTGCTGTTCGCGACGTTCCTTGCGCAAGACAACAAATTCGTCATACTTCACTTTGTAATCATAAATCTGTCCACAGGTAATTTCGATAGTACGTGTGGTTACGTTGTTCAAGAAAGCGCGGTCATGGCTGACTAGTACGACAGCATTGGCACGAATTGCCAGGAAATTTTCCAGCCATTGGATACTTTCGATATCAAGATGATTGGTCGGCTCGTCGAGCAGCAGCACATCCGGACGGCGCAACAACAATTTTGCCAATTCGATACGCATACGCCAACCACCGGAAAACTCTGAAGTAGGACGATCAAAATCCTCACGGCTGAATCCCAGTCCGAGAAGTGTCCGTTCGATTTCCGCCTGATAGTTCGTGCCCCCCATCATTAGGAAGCGGTCGTTCTCATGCGTGAAACGGTCTATCAACTGATGGTATTCTTCCGAATCATAGTCTGTCCGTTCAGCCAGTTCCTGATTCATTCGTTCCAACTTCGCCTGAAGTTCAAAAATATGTTCGAATGCCTGTTCCGCTTCTCCCATCACCGTCCGGTTGTCGGAAAGAATCATGACCTGAGGCAAATATCCGATAGTTACATCTTTCGGAGTAGCTACAACTCCATGTGTCGGCGATTGTAAACCTGCCAATATTTTCAACATGGTCGATTTGCCCGCACCATTCTTGCCGACTAACGCAATGCGGTCTTTCTTATTGATAACATAACTGACATCCTCAAAAAGGGGTGTCGCATTAAATTCTACTGATAATCCTTCTACTGAAATCACTTCTGTCTCTGATTTATAAGATTTTGGACTGCAAAGATAATGAATAATTATTGTATAAATGTCAGTATCATCCGTTATCAAAAACAAAAAAGCAGCCATTCTGAACGAATGACTGCTTCCTATCTTAATCTAAGTCCCTCTTTAGAACAATTTAGCAGGATATTCACCGGCATCTACCAATGCCTGAATCTTGTCTACTACGCTTTGGCGATCTTCCGGATAAGTAACACCGAACCATTTGCTAGTAGTATCCAACACTTCAACAGTAGCGGTTCCGTCATTAATCAATTTATCCACCATCAATGGAATGAAGAATTCGCTCTTCAGATTTTCCATGTTCTTCGGATCGCTCAGGAAAGTTTTAAAGAACTCCTCGCTGTAAGCGAAGTAATCGGGAGTGAAACCCCAGAAATTCATACTTACCGGAGTTGTGTCGGGGGTAGCAGTCCATTCACCATTATCATCGATATATTTCACTTCACCGTCCAAGCGTTGAATCTTCGTACGTTCTACAACAGAAGTCAGCAATCCTTTCGCATCTGTGCTACAGATTCCACGAGATACCGTACCGCTTTCGCTCAAGGTATTTCCTACGCGGAAGCCTACCATTGAATAAACATTTTTCGAACCTTCGGGAAGAGCAGCCAGATATTTACCCATCACCTGGAAAGAATCGCGACCATAAAAGTCATCACAGTTAATTACCGCAAACGGTTCTTTAATCACATCGGCACCCATCATTACCGCATGGTTAGTACCCCAGGGTTTTGTACGGTCTGCCGGACAAGTAAAACCTTCGGGAAGAGCATCCAACGCTTGAAATACAAGCTCGCAAGGAATATGACCTTCATATTTGGAAATAATTTTCTCACGGAAATCCTGTTCAAAGTCTTTGCGGATTACAAATACAAGTTTGCCGAATCCGGCATTAATAGCGTCATAGATTGAATAATCCATAATAGTTTCGCCATTAGGCCCCAGACCGTCCAATTGTTTCAAGCCTCCATAGCGGCTGCCCATACCGGCTGCCAATAAGAATAAAGTTGGTTTCATAAATTGTGTAATATTAAAAGGTTAGTGATGTCAACGGCATCAGATTTCGTTGCAAAAGTACAAAAATAGTTGAATCCGACAGGACAATTATCAATCATTATTTACCAAAATCGTACAAAAATCATTCATTAGAAGGGATAACCGATAGCAAAATGTATTCCCAGATTTTTCATAAAGGCTCCGGTAACATTGTAATACCCACTTCTATCCGTATCGTAAGGCAGATGCAAAGGTACACCGAAATCGAGACGGAACACAAGAATATCCATATCATAACGGAAACCGACACCTGTACCCAAAGCAATCTGTTTCGGGAAAGTCTTCAGTTCGAGTTGTGAATTCGGACGAGCCTCATCTTTACGCATCAGCCAGACATTTCCCGCATCTAGGAAAGTGGCCCCCCAAATACTTTTATAAATACGGAAACGATATTCCACATTTGCCTCAAAGCGGAATGTACCTGTCTGATCGAGGTAAGAATAACGACTTTCCGCCGGATGATATCCACCGGGACCTATGCTACGCACCGTAAAAGCACGGATACTGTTAGCACCTCCGACATAAAACTGTTCGCTATAAGGAGCTATCGTAGCATTTCCATAAGAGAAAAGTGCTCCCAATGCCACACGGGACGCTATTCTGTTATTCTTATCAATATTCCATAAATGACGGAATTCCGTATTCAACTTCACGAATTGTGCAAAAGGAACATTCAGCAATCGTTTATTTTCTTTATTAAAAGGCTGACCGAAAGCACGATAGATCACTGAGGTCAGATTTCCGGCAGAAGTCACTGTAGATTGCCACCAGATAGGATTCTTTATTCTCCGCGTCGAAGCATTGTCATACGTATACGTGTATTCCATAGCAGGAATAAACTGGTCTTTCAAACTGATATACAATGCCGGATTCTCCTGAGCGATCTCCTTAAACTCTTCCGACTGATGTTGCAGGACGTTGAATGTCAATTTGAAAGGAGTGATACTATGACGGCTTATACGTGTCGGCTGGAAATCATATGTCGCATTTCCACCGAATGACAACAATTTATAATATCTCGCACGGTTCAACTGATCGATATACAGCCGGAAAGTTGTGGTTGCCGGAAAGTCAAATTCCATTTTGCCCCAACGTGGGAACACCACTCTGGGAAAAGTCAGTGATGTGGAAAGTCCCATCTCCCAACTGTTCATCAAAGAACTTTTCTCTCCACCTCCAGTCTGCCACTCATAAGAGCCTTTAAGCTTTACATTCCAGCTTTCTCCACCACCGAAAACGTTGTTACGGGTAACACCAAAAGCAGCACCGGGACCGGTCTGATCGTTGCTCTTAGTTACTACGTTCAACTCCAACTCGGCATCCAGTGGCTTGGCAAAAGTGGCTTGTACACTCACATTCAGCGTATCACAAACTGCTGTCGTGTCCTTAGGAGCATATTGTATATCCAAATAGCTGAATATACCCAACTGGCTTAACTTTTCCTGAACCTGCTCTTGCCTGTATTGACTGTAAAGCCTAGTACGATTGGAAGCACGCATCTGTGCATTACGTACAAACTGTTGATAATTCAACCAACGATAAAGCATATTGGGACGAACCTGCAACTTCTTATAATAGTGAATATTCAGGTTCTTATACATCATGCTGTCATTCGGGGATTCTCCATTCTTTCCAAACAGATAAACAGAGCCATTGCCTACATAATAAGGACGTTGCGCAGCAGCAGGCAAACCGGGTACGGGAATCATCCGGAGGCTGATATGCCCGCCGGGCACTAAGGTGGTATCCGCCTGATAAGTCATATAGTCGGGACGGAAATAGAAGTATCCCCGGTTACGCAACAACGTACTGATACGTGTACGCTCGTCATCCAGGTCCACAACATTGAATTGTTCGCCGGGACTTATATAGGAATACCTGCGTCCCCGCTCCATAATCCGCAATGTCTGCGGAGTGAAACGCTCATAATACACCGTATCTATGAAATAGGGATTCTTCATATCCACCGTGTAAAGAATACCGGCTTTCAAGCTATCCTTCTTATCCGCCAATGTTTCGTAAGTTACTTTTCCATTGAAATAGCCATAATCATGCAACAGATTGGTGGCGACTTTGATGCGCACCTCCGGATTGACAGTAGAAATAAAAACAGGAGGATTGGCTGCAAAACGGTTGAACATCCATTTCCCGAATCCTTTCTTGTACTTCACAAAATCATTGTACATCCACATCTTAAAAGGAATGGGCAGAAACAGAATTTTCGTACTCGGAGCCTTGTCAAGCGCCGCTTCTATCTCGGTCAATGCCGTCTGACCTACCGAAGTGTTCGATTTATTCTGAATAACCGTTTTGTTCCCGGTATAGAGTATTTCGTCTTCGGGCAAATGCTTCGTCACCGAACACCCCGAAAACAACATGATACCAATCAGACAGCCTGTTAATATGTTACTATATATTCCTTTCATTCTTACTTCTTTTTCTTAAAGATGAACAGTTCACTGAGTTTATCCAGTTTCTTGCGAAGTACCAGACCGACTCCGGTCTCCGTAATCTCGCCTTCGAGCACACTCTCATAGTTCTTATCGTAGAACAGACGAACATAGCGGGTTCCTGTCCTATCCAGACGGTATTCCAAAGAGATATTGTCGATGAATGACTCGGCATTATTCGTCGCATTCTCACCCGTAGATACCTTACCGCCAATAACGATCTGGAACCGGTTATTGAAGAGACGTTGCGAGTAACGGAAGCTGTAATCCGTACGCTTACCACCAGTATCTGAAAGATCATGATCTTCGATACCCACCGAGACACTTGCATTCTTCAAATTGCCCATCAACGAGTTAATCTGACTACTCAACACGGAATTCAAGGCAGACCCCATATTCAGCTTGCCTACTCCACCACCTCCACCGCCAATCGGTCCGGTACCGAGATAGGTTTTCATCACCATGATATAAAGCGCCTGCTTGCCACGTTCTTCCGCCCCCATAGCTGTAAGTTCATTTTGTATGGTCGCGTCTTCGGGAGCCGACACATCAAATGCAAACGAAAGATTATCCAACCGGTTCTTGATTACAATGGAAACATCGAAATTAACCGTACGTGTTCCACCATTCTCTCCTTCGGATACGGAAGCGCGGATACGGTCGGTCGCCTTAAAGTTCAACATCGGGTCCATCGGATTGCCTGTCCATTCTACGTAACTGCCGTTATCTATGGCAAACTCTTTGGCTGCAATCACCGGCAAAGCATATTTCATCAAACCACCGCTCAAGGTATAACGTCCTGTCAGGGTCAAGTCACCCTGCGGAGTATATTTCATGGAAAGGTCACCTCCCCCTTCCAGTTCGATACGATTGTCATTGCTCGCATCCAAATCTACTTTCAAACGGACGGAAGGATCAATATGAACCATCATAACCATGTCCAGACCGCCTAAAGAAACTGTCGGCACTTCCTGACGGACAACGGTAGTAGTATCGCTAAACGAAGTAAAAGTGACCAAACTACCCAGACGATCCTGTACTGTCAACGGTGAGTCTGTCAGTATATACGAAACATCTGTATTACCCAGCAGACTGATGTTTCCCCGCATATTCAATCCATCCAAAGGTCCCTTTACTGTTGCACGGAAATCGGCAAATACCTTTCCATAAACCAAACTTTCACGGGTACGCTTAGCATCCAGAAGCGTATAATTCTGCGCAAGCATATTCAGATTTGCCATCGGACGACTCATATCGCGGAAATCTACATAGCCATCAATCGTAAACGGATTTTTCGATGTAGTGTAAATTGCGAATTTATCAAATAACAGACGGTTATTATTTATCTGCACCGGACGATTATCGAACATAAAACGAGCACCATACTGTCGGGAAAGAACAGCTACACTATCCAATGACAGTTCTCCGTTAATCAGAGGTTGTTCGGTACTGCCCGTTATTTTCAGATTACCATCCAAATCGCCCGATAAAGTGACCATCTGATCGGGAACAAACACATTAGCTACCCGAAGCGGGAAATGATCCAGCTCCGTATTCACCTCCAAGCTGTCTTTCCCCGTCCCGGTAGGTATCAACTTACCATCCGCCAGCAATACTTCCACTTGGTCGTGATTCAAGTACGCATTCAGATACTGTTTTCCCTGCTCGCCCGGTAGCCATGTAGCCCCCAGCGTAACATCTCCAATACGTTGCCGTTCGTATGTTAACTCATCGATAGACAACTCCGCAGACAGTTGAAGGTCCTTTTCCGTCTGTACATAATGAGCTTCCGCAGAGAACAGTCCGGTTATCTCCGGAAAATAGGGAAGTACACTGCTAAGCTCCGCCAAACGGATTCTCCGGATTTCAACATCGATATTCTGTAAAGACACGGTATCTCCCGGAACGGAATGAATACGGAAACCCATCCCTTCATCATCCCACATATCCACATTGGCATATACACGCATATTCTTGTGCAGATAGATCCAGTTATGCTTCTCATTGAAATGGAATTTCTGGAAAGCGATAATCGGGTTTTCCGGGATTAAGGTAAAAGCAATACCGTTGCCTTTTCCGTGTCCTTCAAATAAAGGACGGGCGTTGACACCCAACAGTACGCCTGTTTCTCCTTTTTCGTTTTTATAATCGACCAGCAACTCCGCATCCCGGTCACGAATTTCTCCCGTAATAGCAGTCGAGAAAGAGAACTGCGGATTCTTCGGTCCGTTAATCACTCCGGCACGCAGCTTCATGGAGGTAGTATCTTGCTTGACAGTAAAGAATATGGTATCCAGTTGCAAAGTATCGACCTTCAATGTATGAATGGCTGCCTTACCATTAATACCCCAGTCCGGAGCGGTTCCAAACTTCATGGATGCATCCTGATAGGATATGTTCTGAGTAGCCAGGAAATAGGCTAACGGATTCTCTTTACCTGCTGAGAAAGAGAGTATAGCAGTGGGCAAGGCTTCACGCAATTCGGCATGGTCCAATGCTTTTTCATCAATTTGTCTCATCAGCACATCCACAAAATGAGTAGACTGCCGAATCAACGGTTCCACCCCGGAACGTGCACTCAAGTTGAGTTTCATATCTCCGGACACCAAATGGGTAAACACCCGATTCTGGCGGGCTTCCGCAGAAAAGTTAAAAGCAAGCGGATGTTTCATCGGCTGCGGCATTAATCCCAACTCATGCAAATCTAATTGAGTGACATCCATTGTCACTTTTCCATCGGGATAACTGTGTGCCAAGTTATATTCAGCCTCAGTCGTCATCTTCAGCAAAGCATTGTCACTGGTCAGACGGGCTGTTACCAATGCCCCTTTCAAAGCTCCAGTCAAATCAACATTCGAGAGATGATATTGGGCATAATGAAGCTGATCTAACGACAGATTCAATTTGGCAAAAGAACGATAGGACATCACATCCAGTCCTCGCCCTTCAGCGTCAGCCGAAAGTGAAAGTTCATAAATTGAATCTTTCGGTAGGAAATTATGCAGTTGAAGGTTGTTTATTTTTAAGTCTGCCTTGTAGACCTCGGTGAGCGTATTCAATGCCGCGTCCATATCTATAGTACCCTGTCCTTCTCTCAGTTTCAAATTGGCTTTATATGCAGGACCGTTTATATCAACCTTCGCAACCAGGTCCATACTATCGGGAATTACAATAGTCCCATTGGGAGCCTCACCGGACAAAGCAGTCAGGAAGTTCAGATTCTGGGTAGTCATCTTCAACCCGACCGTTCCCGAGCGCGTGATACTGTCCGCCAGATTTTCAAGAAGCCCACCACCCTCTAAAGAAAATGCTCCCGGCAAATCTACCGTAAAGCGCGAAATCTGCATCTCTTTCAGATTACCGTCCGTACCCGCACGAATAACAAGAGGACGGAAAGGATAGGCTTCTTTGAAACTATCCGGCAGCCCACCCGTAAACAGCATAACATCCTCTTTACCGATGTATGCGTTGAGATTGGCGGACAAACGTCCCGTAGTAGGGATGTTGACAAGTTCCCAATACGTATGGGCAGACAAATCAATTTCAGAATGAGGAGTCTGCAGCTTTAAGCCCGGAACACAAATAATTGAATCATTAGAATAAGCCCTGCCCGCCAACGAGGTAATGCTCAGTCCCGAACGTTCATTCATTGAAAATTCACGGAGCACGGCATTCATATTCCTACCTTTATATAATAAGGAGTCCAAACCGATCCGGATATCACGGACCGCAATATGAGAAGCATCGAAGCCTTCGACCGGTTTAGCAGCTCCGGTATCATAATTGGCAGAGCCTCCCGACAACAGGAATTGTTTCAAGCTATAAAACTGATTCTTCAGATCCGCTTGCGCATCATTTACAGACGCTTCGCCGATGTAGGCTGCCATACGCATGGAATCAGCCGGAAGCTGCATACTGAATGACACATTTCCCAAATTCAACTGATGAAGGTCTACTTTCCAATTGACAGGAGCGGAAGCGGTCGTGTCTTTAGGAGCGGTCGTGGTGTCGTTCATTACCAATTGGACATGGGTGTCTGATAAATCGACCTGATTAATAATCGCTATTTCATTGGATAAATCCACCCCATGACTCTGCAGAAAGAAACGTCCCAAGACACCTTTTATCTTCATTCCCTCTATCAGACCTGCGGAATTGACTGCAACCTGATTTAGTGTAACTTCATCGACTTCTACTTTTCCTTTGATAAGTGGCCACGCCTGCACCCGCACATTCAAGCTCTCTAAAGACAACAAAGTATCCGGCTGTTGAATGACTTCTACACCACGAACTAACAGATTGAGCGGAAAACGAAGGTCAATCCGTTCCACCTGAATCTGCATACCGGTTGCTTCAGAAGCGTATGCAGTTACTTCCCGGCGTAAAAGATTTTGTACGGGAGGAATATAAAGTAATACCATCAGTATTACAAAGAGTATTATTGGAGTAAGCAATATCCAGCTTACCCATCGTATCCATTTTCGTTTCATGCAAAGCGTGTCAGTGTAAATTGAAGACACAAAGTAAACAAATTATTTTGAGAAAAGGTTTGGATAACGATAAGAAAGATACTCTTTTGCCTCACTAATTATATGCGGAACCGTTGCCAGCACTGTAAGTGTTGTTTGCTTTATCTCGTCAACGAACATCTCTCCACGACAACTTTCCAAATATTTTAAAGGAGCAATTGTTTCGGATGCGCCAATCAGTGTGAAAAGCGGAAGAAGTTTATGAGCCATAGCAGCTATCGCGTCCGTATCTTCATTGTCTAAGGCTTGTTGCATCCGGTCAACATTTTTCCCTGTCTCTTCGATGAAAGTCTCAATAATGGAACACGCCGCCTCCGGGTCGTCCTCCGAATAGGCTGTCAATGCGGAGAAATTCATCAATCCGCTCCCCATATCTTCTGTGATATGCGCCTCATCCGCAACCAATTGTCCTTCATTGATCGTCTGCAACAATTCCTTTACCGTAAATGGTTTATGCAGACATCCGGCAAATCCATGTTCGTACAACGCAGCCTTATCCATCTCACTACGGGCAGTAACAGCAATCACGGGGATCGTTTTTGCCTGCGGAATATTGGAAGCGCGAAGTAGTTTCACCAAATCAAAACCATTGATGGCCGGCATTTGTATATCGGTCAGTAATACATCAAAAACAGAAGCGCGAAGTTGTTCTATAAGTTCCTCCAATTGCTCGCAACAAACAGCATCAATGCCGTGCTGTTTCAGCATAGCTGCCGTCAAGCTGAGTTGGATTTTATCGTCATCAATCAAAAGAACACGGATCACCTTCATCGGAAGAATGGTAGCTGGCTCTTGGATAGATTCCCCTTTATCACTTTCCGAAAGTTCACCCTCCGTTACCGATTTCCCCACCGGATAAAGAGGAAGAGTCACCGTAAAGCAACTTCCTTCTCCCGGTGTGCTTTGCACATCAATTTCTCCTTCGAGTAAAGTTACCAGTTTCTTCACGATGGACAATCCGAGCCCGAACCCCTCTTCACCTTGTGCACCGGACAAACGGGTAAACTCCTGAAAGATGCGTTCCCGGTCTGACGGAGCCATCCCTTTTCCGGTATCTGCGATGGCTATTGTCAACTTTGAAGAGTCGTATGTAGCCGTCAATGTTATCTTACCTTTTTGAGTGAACTTAACGGCATTGGATAAAAGGTTGTTCACGATCTGACGGAGACGCAAAGGGTCACTAATAAATCTCCCATTCAAATCGGAAGCGACATTACTTTGTAAAGTCAATCCTTTGGCGGCAGTCAAAGGCTCAAAACTAATATAAATTTCATCAAATAGCTGCGAAGGATTAAAGGTGACGCGATTCACCTCCGCTTTATTAAGGTCGAGCCGATGAAAATCGAGCAGGTCACTGACTAACTTCAAGAGATGTTCCGAAGAACTCTTCATATTTTCAAGATAGAAACGCTGCCGTTCATCCCGAGTCAACCGGGATAGCAGTTCGGTATACCCCATAATAGAGCCTAACGGTGCTTTAAAGTCATGAGTAATGGCAAGCATTAACTTTTCACGGGCGACAAGCAAATCCTCCGCCCGCTTGTTGGCTTCCTCCAGTTGTCGACGATAGCGGTTGCTCCGAGATATATCGCGTATGATCAATATCAAGAAAAAGGCAGACAGAAACACCGCCCCAATAGCGATTCCCGAAATAGTACGTGCCGAACGCATCCTTACTGCTTGTTGCTGCTCCGCATCCTGGAGTGCACGCTGAGTCATTTCTTCCTCATACCCCTTTATCAAGCTATCCATTCTTGCAGTCAACTGTGTATTCATCCGCTGATACTTCGTACTGGTACGCCGGATGGTCTTTTTCCGTTGCAAACGTTTTTCCTCCGTAGCCATACGGATTTTTTGCTGTAAGGAATCCTTAGAAGTGGCAGGTTCCAGAATCGTATCCGTAGCTACCTCCAAAGAAGTGTTGACAAGTACGGCACTATCCTGTTTGGAAGGGACAAATACTTCCGCTAACCTCTTGAAGAAACCTTTCTTCTTCGGAGCAGTCAGCAGAGAATCGCGTTTGGTTATAACACGATGTTGTACCCGTTGGTGGGTAATGACGGAATCCTGTTCGGAAATAATTTCCTTAATCTCCGATGCAGAAAGAAGGCTATCGTTCGCTTCGCTCAACACTCGTAACATTTGAATTGTATTCCGGTCTTTCTCATGGAGAAGGGCCAACAAGCTATCCGTACGCAAATTCTGCTGGTTGTCCGCAGCCGATAACGCTTCCATCTCACGATGCACAAACACCAACGAGAAAAGAAGAATAGCCAGTAGCAAAGTGTAACCAATGGTTATTTTGAGTTTTGTAGAACGGTAGGAAGCCATAGGAACAACGAATTACAAGTTATTGTCGGAGGGCAAGCTGTTTCGTCATGTAGTGAAAACGCCACCAAAGCATCAGCCCTGCACTTGTCAGTCCAAAAGGGAACGCCATCCATACGCCTACAACACCCCATCTCATCACGAAACCGCAAAAATAGCCTACGGGCAACGAGATAATGAAATAAGCGATAAAAGCGATGACCATCATCAGTTTTACGTCTGCAATTCCACGCAAAGCGTTGGCAAAAGTGATCTGCAAGCCATCGCCAAACTGGTAGACAAGGAAAGGAAATATTAACGAAGTAACCATAGCGGCAACTTCAGAACTGTCGGTAAACCAACCTCCCAGATAATTCCGACAAAGAAAAACAATGAAAGACAACACGACACCCAATGCCATCATCAAATGGAAACCGGCATAGGCGGAACGACGCACATTCACCATATCATCCTGACCATTGAAGTTACTGACCCGGACAGCAACGGCAGCTCCCATCCCGTAGTACATCATAAAAGTAAATTGTGAAATTGCCAACATGACTTGATGGGAAGCTAACGCAATCGTCCCCAACCAGCCAATCATGATGGCACTCAGACTGAAGGAAGCCGTCTCCATTCCCATCTGAAAGGCAACCGGCCATCCTAATCCGTTCAAACGGCTGAAAACAGCACGCGACCATCCCAAACGGAAAAAGCCGACCTTATAACGAATGAAGCGCGGACTACGCATAAAGATGATTACAAAGACAACGACCATCACTATACGTGAAAACAGAGTACTGATACCTGCTCCCAACAATCCCAATTCAGGAAAGCCGAACTTTCCATAAATCAGAATATAGTTTCCGATGATGTTCAATACATTTCCGCCAAGCAAGATCCACATGGCTGTTTTAGTATCTGTAATTCCATCCGTAAATTGCTTGAAGCCATTGAAAAGCATAACAAACACCAAAGAAGCAAGTAAAACCAGATAATAAGGTTTAATCAGAGGAATCAATTCCTCCGGTTGACCAAGACGCTCTATATTCAGGAATAACAGCGTCATACATATAGTCAGCAGAAGCGCAACCATCAGATTGGCCAGCAAACTATTGCGCAATGCCTGTCCGGCAGGGGCAAATTGGTGAGTTCCATACAGCCCTCCCACGATAGGTGTCAACCCGTACGAGAATCCCGTACTGAAAATAATAGCCAGATTAAACACATTATTCACGAAAGAAGCTGCGCCCAACTCTACCGTACTATGGTGACCGATCATCAACGTATCTGCGAATCCAAGTATGATCACTCCTATCTGTCCGATGACAATAGGAAGTCCAAGGTAGAATAATGCCTTGTAATGCTCTCTGTATGTTCTATAAATATTTCTCATTTACTTTTATAATAGAGTATAACCCCGTTCTCCCGCCGGAAAGCCGATTGGGCTACAGCCTGCAACTGTCCCGCAGTGACGGAACGATAACGTTCCACCTCCCGCTCCATGCTTTCCGCCCGTCCGAGCAGTTCGAACCAGGCAAGATTAGTCGCTACATTCAAATAATTAATATTACCGAATATCTGAGTAGACTCAAATTTGTTCTTTACTTTTTCCAACTCCTGCTCACTGACAAGTTCCTGTTGTAGGCGATCCAATTCTTCCCAAACGGCAGCTTCCGCCTGTTCCAGTGCCACGCCTGCCGACGGCTTTCCGGCAATATGGAACAAACCCGCATCTACACTGCCGGATATATAAGCGTCAATACTTGAGAATAACTGCCTTTCTTGTACGAGACGCTGGTTCAGGCGACTGGAACGCCCGTTGCTTAATATATCCGAAAGGATATCAAAGGCATAGTAATCAGGGTGATGATGGTCACACATATGATATCCCATGAACAACGCATCAAGAGGAACATTCCGCTCTACCGTTAATCGTCGTTCTTCCGTTTGTTCCGGTTCCTGCGGTAAGTTCCGTTGAGGAACCTCCCGACGGGGAATAGGGCCGAACCATTTCTCTGTCAGTGTCACTGCCTCCTCGAAAGAGATGTTGCCGGTGACAGCCAGTATCGCATTATTCGGAGCATAAAATCGGAAAAAGAATGCTTTCACCTCCTCCAACGTTGCATTGGCGATATGCGACAGTTCCTTACCGATGGTAGGCCATTGGTAAGGGTGCGACCGGTAAGCCAATGGCCTCAGGAGATGTCCTACATCTCCATAAGGCTGATTCAGGCAACGCTGCTTAAACTCTTCCATTACCACTCCCCGTTGCACTTCCAGACTCCGTTCGCTGAAATCGAGGCTCAGCATACGGTCTGACTCCAGCCAAAAGCCGGTTTCCACATTCTGGCGGGGAACAGTGAGGTAATAGTTGGTAATATCATTATTCGTCCAGGCATTATTCTCCCCACCCGCCAATTGGAGCGGCATATCATAATCGGGAATGTTGACCGAGCCGCCGAACATCAAATGTTCAAACAAATGCGCGAAACCGGTATGTTCGGGATGCTCATCACGAGCTCCCACCTTATATAATATATTAAGGGCTACCATCTGCGTACTTTCATCCTGCGAATGCACCAGACGCAATCCATTGTCAAGAATATGCCTGTTGATTTTCATATCATTTAGTCAAGTATGGTCGCTTTTATTATCTTCACATCTTCTTCAGGACGGTCGCTACGGTCGGTTTTTACCTGCTGGATTTTGTCTACTACATCCATCCCTTCCACTACTTCGCCGAATACGGTATACTCACCATCCAGATGCGGGGTACCGCCTACCGTAGTATATGCTTCAATCTGTTCCGGAGTGAAATGAAATTCCGGTTGCTTGGCAGCTATCTCCTGTGCTTCTGCAAACAGTTTTTCCTGCAAGTCATAAAGCCCGTTTTCATCGTTTGCTTTCCGCATCTTATAAATTTCTTTCATGTGCTTCTGCGCCAATGTATTGAAAATAACATTAATCTTATTCTCATTCATCTGGCTCTCCATACTTAACAACGTAGAATCATTGTAGACTTTTCCTGTCACGATATAGAACTGACAGCCGGAAGACTCTTTCTTCGGGTTCACATTATCTCCTTGACGGGCCGCCGAAAGAGCGCCTTTCTTATGGAAGAATTTCGGATATACAAATTCTGCCGGAATGGTGTAACCTACATCACCGGCACCCAACATCTTTCCCTTCGGAGCATTCTTCGAATCCGGGTCACCCGCCTGAATCATAAAATCTTTGATAACGCGGTGAAACAGTGTACCTTCATACATTCCGTCTTTCACCAATTTAATAAAATTATCACGATGTTTGGGAGTCTCATTATACAACTTCACTTTGATGTCTCCCGCAGTTGTCTCAATCTTTACCAATGTTTCTTTATCCATGTCTTCTCCTTTTTTAGTTCCGGTCTTGCAAGCAATAAGTCCGCAAAACGATATGGTTAATAATATCAATACAATCTTTTTCATAACGCTTTTATTTAATTTAAGTTTGCAAATATACCACTTTCGCCTAAATCCTCTTACCTTTGTGACTTAAAAGAATCAAAACCTGACATGATGAGATCCATATTGATCGTTGAAGATGATATAACTTTTGGAATGATGCTCAAAACCTGGTTAGGCAAAAAAGGATTTGAAGTATCATCAGTGAGTAATATAGCACGTGCCCGAAAGCATATCGAAAGCCAGACTGTTGACTTGGTATTATCCGATTTACGATTACCCGATTACGAAGGCATTGATTTGCTGAAATGGATGAATGACCGGGGACTGGATATTCCCCTGATTATCATGACCGGTTATGCGGATATTCAATCAGCGGTATTGGCCATGAAACTTGGTGCACGGGATTATATCGCAAAACCTGTCAACCCGGAAGAATTATTAAAGAAAATATCAGAAGCTCTACAAACAGAGAGAACGCCAACAGCTCATTCCGCAGCCAAGATGTCTTCGAAAAAAGTCTCTCCCGCCTCATCCAAAGAGACAACAGAAACTCGTCGTGCCTATCTGGAAGGAGAAAGTGATGCTGCCAAGCAACTCTACAATTATGTAGGCCTGGTAGCTCCTACTAATATGTCCGTACTCATCAACGGTTCTAGCGGAACAGGTAAAGAATATGTGGCACACCGTATTCATCAACTTAGCAAGCGTAGCGACAAACCGTTCATTGCCGTAGACTGCGGTTCGATACCTAAGGAATTGGCAGCCTCCGAATTCTTTGGTCATGTAAAAGGCTCGTTTACGGGAGCATTGACGGATAAAACGGGAGCTTTCGTTGCAGCCAACGGTGGCACTATCTTTCTGGATGAAATCGGAAATCTCAGCTACGAGGTGCAGATACAACTACTCCGCGCCCTGCAAGAGAGAAAAATACGTCCGGTCGGTTCTACACAAGAAATATCCGTGGATATCCGCCTGGTATCGGCCACCAACGAAAATCTGGAACAAGGAATCGAAAAGGGAACATTTCGCGAAGACCTTTATCATCGCATCAATGAATTTACCCTGCGAATGCCTGACTTGAAAGAACGGAAAGAAGATATCCTGCTATTCGCCAACTTCTTCCTTGATCAGGCAAACAAGGAATTGGACAAGCATCTGATTGGTTTCGACGCAAAAGCGTCACAAGCTTTATTGAGTTATCATTGGCCGGGAAACCTGCGTCAAATGAAGAATATCGTGAAAAGGGCAACCTTACTGGCGCAAGGCAGTTTTATTACATTGCTCGAATTAGGTACTGACTTACTGGATACTACTACAACTTGTACCACAAGCATGTCATTACGCAATGAGGAGACGGAAAAAGAACATATATTGGAAGCATTACGCCAAACCGGGAATAATAAAAGTAAGGCAGCACAACTGTTGAATATTGACCGGAAGACGTTATATAATAAACTGAAGCTATACAACATTGATTTATAGCATTCAAGTCAGCCTCAGACAACACACAAAACAACGATTGAATGAAACACATACGTAAATTGAAAGAAATGACATATTGCAAAAGCACACATTTGTGTACTTTTGCAATATAAAAGCCTTACGAATATTATCGCGCCATTACATAAACATTAACACCATACAAATCAATATTATGAAGAAGTTTAATTTTATATGCCTTTCTATCCTCTATTCAATTTGTAGTTTTGCGCAACAGCAGAGTATTCCTGTCCCCAAGCCTCATCAACTGAAATGGCATGAAGCCGAAATGGGAGCAGTCTTTCATTACGACTTGCATGTATTCGATGGTATCCGCTACGGACAAGGCAATAACCGCATCACCCCCACTGAAGATTATAACATTTTTAATCCAACCGAACTCAATACTGATCAATGGGTACAAGCAGCCAAAGCTGCCGGATGCAAATTTGCCGTACTCACAGCCACCCACGAAACCGGATTCGGACTTTGGCAAAGTGATGTCAATCCGTATTGCCTGAAAGCTGTCAAGTGGAAAGACGGCAAAGGAGATATAGTCCGCGATTTTGTAAATTCCTGCCGTAAATACGGCCTTCAACCGGGCATTTATATAGGCATCCGTTGGAATTCTCTGTTGGGTATCCATAACTTCAAAGCTGAAGGCGAAGGAGAATTTGCCCGTAACCGCCAGGCGTGAGCTATGTACACGTTATGGTGATCTCTATATGATATGGTTTGACGGCGGAGCTGATGATCCACGCGGTGACGGTCCTAACGTAGAACCTATTGTGAATAAATATCAGCCCGACTGTCTTTTTTATCACAACGTTGACCGCGCAGACTTTCGTTGGGGTGGTTCGGAAACAGGTACAGTAGAGTACCCTTGTTGGTCTACCTTCCCCTACCCATACAGCCACAGTAATGCTACCGAACCCGCACGTAACCACAACATACTATTAAAACACGGCGATAAAGACGGCAAATATTGGGTACCGGCTATGGCAGATACTCCATTACGTGGAGCAAACGGGCGTCACGAATGGTTTTGGGAACCGGATGATGAAAATAACATCTACCCATTGGATGCACTAATGGACAAATACGAGAAATCAGTAGGAAGAAATGCAACTCTCATCCTCGGATTAACGCCTGATCCGACCGGATTGATTCCCATAGGAGATACGCAACGACTGAAAGAAATGGGAGATGAAATAAACCGTCGTTTTTCTTCCCCCATAGCGAAAACTTTAGGGAAAAAAAAAGAGCCTGACTTTGAATCTCGGGAAGAAGCAAACTGTAAATTACTGCATTATTCAGGAAAATATAAAAAACGGAGAACGTATCCGTCAATATAAGATAGAAGCAAAAGTTAATGGGAAATGGCAGCCTGTCTGTTCCGGAGAATCCGTAGGGCATAAACGTATTGAGAAGTTTGATCCGATAGAAGCAAGCGCATTAAGACTAACCATTCCCGAGTCTGTTGCATTGCCTGACATTATCAATTTTAGCACATACTATATCAAATAAAAAGTACAAGAAGAAATCTGCAAATAACACCTAATAACTACCCCATGAATAAAAAGAAACTATTCCCACTCGCACTTGTACCACTCGCAGCCACCAGCCTGCAAGCACAAAGCAACATTCAGACAGGGCGTACAGACAAACGCCCGAATATCATCCTCTTTATGGTAGATGATATGGGTTGGCAGGATACTTCCCTTCCTTTCTGGACACAAAAAACGCATTACAACGAACTATACGAAACGCCGAACATGGAACGACTGGCCCGTCAGGGAATGATGTTCACTCAAGCGTATGCCAGTAGCATCAGTTCTCCCACCCGATGCAGCCTCATCACCGGAACGAATGCGGCACGCCACAGGGTAACCAACTGGACGCTACAAAAAAACACCATGACAGACCGTAAAAACAAACAGCTTGCCGTCCCTGATTGGAATTATAACGGAGTAAGTCAGGTACCCGGTACTAACAACACCTTTGTAGGAACTTCTTTTGTACAAATCCTAAAAGACAACGGCTATCATACTATCCATTGCGGAAAAGCCCATTTCGGTTCCATCGACACTCCGGGAGAAGACCCGCACCATTGGGGATTTGAGGTAAACATCGCCGGACACGCTGCCGGAGGACTTGCCAGTTACCTCGGGGAAGAGAATTACGGACATACCAAAGACGGAAAACCAGTTTCACTAATGGCTGTCC
>ENA-UEOJ01000709-UEOJ01000709.1-human-gut-metagenome-genome-assembly--contig:-NODE-709-length-26414-cov-3.037818_pt1 | contig 26414 bp, 20 predicted proteins | sample MGYA00242885_ERZ507886 | MGnify/ENA primary metagenome ERZ507886 (study PRJEB26167, sample SAMN06115505) | human gut metagenome | host: Homo sapiens | place: China:Anhui | collected 2015-08-07 | study... | reverse complement strand
CTGACCGATCACAATGGGGCCAGAACCGATTACCATGATGCGTTTAAGGTCGCCGCGTCTGGGCATGCCCCTGCTCCTGCTGAAGGGTTGAACTCATCTTTATTATACTGTCATGGAGCGGGAGGCAAGGGGCGTGATAAGGGGGTGAACCGGGCCTGATCCGTCTGGCCGGAAGTTTTTTTCCCGAAGCGGGGAGCAAGTATCCGTAAGGCGTTGCGGGCAAATTTCGAAAACGGCAGGGCTTGTTTATTTTCTTTTCTGTGGTAGCTCCATTTTTCCGCGAAGGAACGCGTTTTTTACCTGTAAGGAGTGTAAGGATGAAAAAGGTCTTGTTTGCTGCGGCAATGGTGCTGGCGTTTGCGGTTTCCGCTTCCGCCGCCGTGAAGGAAGTCGGCCCGGTGACGGTTGACGTCCCCGAAGGCTGGACGACTCAGGTGCAGGGGCCGGCTTCCATAGTGCTGGCTCCCGATCAGAAGTCGGTGGTGACCGTGGCGCTTGCCCCCGCGTCGGGAGCTACGGCGCAGACTCTTGCCGAGAATGCGTCCAAGGGGATGGGCGGCAAGGATCTCAAGGCGGATGGCGACGGCTGGGTATATGCCTTTTCGCACAGCGGGGCCCAGGGCCTTATCAGGGTGAGCGTGCAGAAGGATCAGGCCGTGATATGCACCATGATCGGAGAAAATCCGGAACTGATGGAGATCGCCAGGAGCGTGAAGCTGAAGTAGGCGAACCGGCGGCATAGCTGTCAAGATGAACGCGCCGGAGGTGCGACGTCACTCCCCCGGCGCGTTCAGGGCTTTCTCCAGGGTGTCTTCATCGGCAAACCGGCGGGCAATGTCCCGAAAGGTTTCCCCGGTGGCGATGAAGGCATCCACCACATCAGGATCAAACTGGGTGTTCCTGCCCGCGCATATGATGCTGACAACCTCCTCATGGGGAAGGGCAGGCTTGTAGACGCGTCTGCTGGTGAGAGCGTCGTAGACATCGGCCACGCTCATCAGGCGGGCCGAAAGGGGAATGGCCTCTCCCCTGATCCCGCGCGGATACCCCTTTCCATCCCATCGTTCGTGATGGCAATAGGCGATATCATGGGCGATACGCAGGAAGGAGTCGCTGCCCAGCCTGCGCTCGGCGGCAGAAAGCAGATCCCGCCCGTGCACGGTATGCAGCTTCATCTGTTCAAACTCTTCGGGGGTAAGCGGGCCTGCCTTGAACAGAATGGAATCGGGGGTGGAAACCTTGCCCACATCGTGCAGCGGGGCGGAAAGATAGAGCATTTCAATCATGTTCCTGCTCAGAATCCGCTGGTATCCGGGCAGTTCAGCCATATGTTCCGCCAGAGTGCGCACATAGTGCTGGGTGCGCTTGATGTGCCCGCCTGTTTCCGGGTCGCGCCATTCGGCAAGGGCGGCCATGGCTTCAATGGTCACTTCCTGCGTGAGGGAAAGCTGTGCCGTGCGCGCATGAACCAGAAGATCCAGCTGATCCCGGTGCTTCTTCAGTTCTATCTGGTTGCGCACGCGGGTTTTGACCAGCAGCGGCTGAAAGGGCTTGGTGATGTAATCCATGGCGCCGAGTTCCAGCCCCCGGGCTTCGCTGCCGGCGTCGGTCTGCCCGGTGATGAAGAGAACGGGAATGTTCCTGGTGGCGGGATCGGCCTTGAGGCGGCGGCATACCTCATAGCCGTCGATGCCGGGCATGGTGACGTCAAGCAGAATGGCGTCGGGCGGATGCTCGCCTCCCGCTAGCCTCAGGCAGGAATATCCGTTCTTGGCCACCATGACGGCGTATTCATCCTTGAGCGCTTCCACCAGAATCCAGATGTTTTCCGGAGCATCGTCCACGACGAGTACGCGGCTTTTCGTCTTTTGGTCTTCCATGTGGTGTCCCGCTCCCTGTCAGCGCAGCCGGTCCCTGCGTCATGTGCCGCCTGTCGGTAAAACCGCGCATGTCTTTCCGTCGCAGTCTGCCGTCCTGCGCCGGTTTCATCAAAGATTTCCTTGCGGCCTGCCGTCCCCTTTCAGGGGAAGGGCAGACCTGACAAAACGGCAAAGCCGATGAAGTCCGCTGGCGCGCGGCCCCGCGGTCGCCTTCCCGCGCATGAATTCCACGGGACGGCAGGGGGGACGGCAACCTTGCCGCTTCTGAAATGTTATCGGCAGGTTGAAGAAAAAGTAAGGGGATGGCGGCGGAAAGCATCTGATGCCGCCGCAGCGCTCATGAGGCGTCGAACGGCAGCTTCATGAAGTCCTCCGGCAGGCATGCCCGGCTGCAGAATGTCCGGGGGAAAGCCCGGATTCTCGCGCCCCGGACAAATGCGGATTTATTTTTGTCCCGTTTCGGGATACAGGCAGGACATGAAGGAACGGATCTGGCATGTCTATTTGCTGCGCTGTGCGGATGGCAGCCTGTACTGCGGGGTAAGTACAGACGTGGAACGCCGGATCCGGCCGCATAACGGGGAATTGACCGGAGGGGCCAGATGAACACGGGCGAGGCGCCCCGTGCGGCTGGCCGCATGCGTGGCCTGCCCGGATCAGGGGAGCGCGCTGCGTCTGGAACGGAAAATAAAGGCGCTGCCAAAAAGGGAAAAGCTGAAGTTTCTGCGGGAGAAGGGGAATATGCCATGTATTCGGGACGCCGCCCCGGAGCTTCCCGGAGGTAATGATTCCGCGCCTCCCGCCTGAATGCGCGGGAGGCCGGAGGAGCAGACTCACGGAACCGGCGGCGGGACGTATTTCTGTCCTTTTCTTTCGCGGGGGCTTCCTGAAAGCCGGAATGTTCCGCCTTGTCCGGTTTGACGCCTCGTGTCCGCTGTCATATGATCCGCCCCCGCATGTGCCGTATTGCGCGTTCCGTCCGGGGCTCGCAGCGGCTTTGCCGGGATTTCCCCGAGGGCATTTCGACGGTGAAATGCCCTGCGGAGTCGAGCAGGCGAGACTCCGCAGGAAGCGTGAAACCTGCGGGCCGGAAATAGGGTCTGGCCGCAGATGTTTTCCATAGCAGAACGCTCCAGACACGAACGCCCCCTGTGGCTTGATATTCGAGGTGTTTTCATGAGGTGCAGACTGAACTGGCTCAACTGGCTGAGCGCGGCGGTGCTGATGCTGTGCTGCGCGTTTGCCGCCGTTCCCGTCCGGGCGGTAACTCTTGTGGATATTTACGGCCCCGGCCAGAACATGGTGAACATGGCCCTGGCCTCTCCGCTTACCGGGCCGGGCAAGGCCGCGACCGGCCTTGGCAGGGAACTCGGAGCCGCGATGGAAGGGAATCTCGGCTTTCTGCCCTTCATGCGGCTGACGCCGCCGGCCGCCGTCCTCGGAGGCACGGTGCTGGACGCCTGGCAGGGCGCGGGAGTGGACTTCAAGCGTTTTCAGATTGCCGGGGCGGATCTCCTGCTCACGGCCTACTGGCCCGGTGGTGACGGACGGGGCGGCGAGGTCGAAATCCGTCTGTTTGAGACGTTTTCCGGCAAGCCGGTGTTCAGCGGCGTCTACAAGGGGGTGACCGGCACGAGCGTCCCCGCCACGGCGGATCGCATTTGCGCGGACATCATGGAAAGTCTTACCGGCAGCGGCGACTTCTTCCGCTCCACTCTGGCTTTTGTCAAGACTGCCGGTTCCAAGAAGCGTGATGTCTGGCTGGTCAGCCCCACAGGCAAGGGGCTGCATCAGATTACCAATATTTCCGGCACGGCGCTCTCTCCTTCATGGTCGCCTGACGGGCGCTATGTCGTGTTCAGTCATATGGATGACAGCAGCCACGCGCTTGGGGTATGGGATCGTTCGCGCAACCGTGTGCAGCGCATCCGCTTCCCCGGGAATACCGTCATAGGCCCGGTGTTCATGCCGGACAACAAGGTGGCCGTGGCGCTCTCCACCAACGGCTATCCCAATATCTTCCTGCTGGATCACAAGTTTCAGCGTGAACGCGTGCTGGAGCAGAGTCCGGGGATTGATGTTTCACCTTCCTTTGACGCCACAGGCACGAAAATGGCGTTTACATCCAGCCGGATGGGCGGGCCGCAGATTTTCATCAAGGATTTTTCCACCGGACAGGTTCGCCGCGTGAGCATGAACGGCGGCTACAACACTGAACCGGCGCTCAGTCCGGACGGAACACTGGTGGCCTTCACCCGGCTGACCCCGCAGGGACACCGGATTTTTGTACAGGATCTGGTGACGGGCATCGAGCGTCAGGTGAGTTTCGGTCCGGGGCGTGATGAACAGCCCTCTTTTGCGCCGGACAGCTATTTTATTGCCTTTGCCTCCAATCGCAGCGGACAGCACAGGATTTATCTGACGACCCGGCACGGCGGAGAACCCAGGATGGTGCCCACCGGAGGAGGCGCGGCGACATTTCCCCGCTGGGGCAAGATTCCGGAGGAGAAGTAGGCTGTACGGATCTTGACAAGGCGTACCTTGAAGATAATATGCATCACAGCCGTGAGCGCCAGCCTTCCCCAAAGGCTGGTTACCTGTGGAACGGCATTTGGGGAAAATATGATTATGAGCCTGTGGAACGGCTCAGGAGGATGTCATGAAGAGCTTGAAGACTCTCGGCCTTGTAATGGTGATGGCCCTGGCCCTTGGCCTCGGCGCCGGCTGCTCCAAGAAAACGGAAATGCAGACTTCCACTTCGACCGAAGATCCGGCGGCTGCGCTGAATGCCGCCGTGCAGACCATCACTGACGGTATCGTGTACTTTGACTATGACAAGTACGACGTAAAGAGCGAATATACCGGAATGCTGCAGCAGAAGGCCGAACTCATGAAGGCCTATCCCGACATCCGTGTGCGTATTGAAGGCAACTGCGACGAGCGCGGCACGCAGGAATACAACCTGGCGCTCGGTGAACGCCGCGCCCGTGCCGTTTATGATTACATGGTCATGCTGGGTGTGAATCCCGATCAGCTTGAAATGATCAGCTACGGCAAGGAACGTCCCGCCGTGTCCGGCGACAGCGAGGAAGCCTGGGCGCTGAACCGCCGCGACAACTTCAACGTCATTGCCCGTTAGTTTCCGTTCAAATCACAGCAGGAAGGCCGTTCCCGCAAAGGGGGCGGCCTTCCTGCCGTTTGTCGCCTGTGCCGGAGCAAAGCAGCGCGCCTCGGGCAGCGCCATCAACACGGCTCTGCTGCAGAGCGCTGGGAGAAAATAGGTTGACAAAAGAAAAAGCAGGATGAAATCTTGTTGATAACGCTTCTCTTTTCCATATATTCCGAACATGGAGAAGGGGTGTGGAATATTTTCCATGGAGAAAGAATTTTCAGTTTTCCCTTGCATGAAGATGAAAATGTTAAAGGAGAAGCTTGCAAAATTTTTCTAGATCGGGCATCCCTTTCTGCGCCGTCGCCAAGGCGGGGCAACCAACCGGAGCATAGCACAGCTTGGCAGCGCACCTGCTTTGGGAGCAGGGGGTCGTCGGTTCAAATCCGACTGCTCCGACCAGTCTTTATCAAGGGTTTCCAGTCATTGACCGGAAACCCTTGTTTTTTGTCGTGCGGCATTTTTGCGGCACAGGCATTTTTCCCTGCCGGAGCATTCTGTGAGTGCAAGTATCTGCCGGCGATACCCCTGGATTCTGGCCGCAGGTTCCACACCTGAAGCCGTCGCGTGCGCTGTTGTCCATGCCTGCATCCTGCGGGGTGCCCGTCGGGTGGCAATGCCGCAAGTGAATTGCGGCTGCTCCGGCGTCGCGGCAGGGTCTCGCTCTGCTCGACTCCGTAGAGCGTTTCATGAGCGAAATGCTCTGACATTCATCAAAAATTCCCTTGTGGTTTGAGACCTCCCCCTTCAGGGGGAAAAGAGGAGTTGACACGACGGCGAAGCCGCTGAAATCCCTTTTCGCAATCCCTCCCGTCAGGGAGGGGCAATCCGCACGCCCCCTGTCCGCCGGCTGCTTCAGTCAGTCGGCGGATGGGGCAACTGTGGATTGAAACATTGAGCATGAAGTATCCGGTGTTGCACTGGCATCAGGAAGCTCTCCGGGAGTTTCCGGCGGGGAAGCCGGTTCCGCCGGCAGCGGAGCGTTCCGCACTTGACGATCTCCCGGCGTCACGTCAGAATCGGATTTTCAACTTCTTACCCTCAGATCATCATGAATGAACATAACAGTGCGCATACTCAGGAAATACTTCCCGTCAAACCTGTTTTCGACATGGAGCTGATGCTGGGGCTGCTGCAGGAAACCAGGCTCGGCGGTCAGGTCATGGAAAATCTTGCCGATGCCTGGGAGCGCTGGCTGCCCCATCTGCATGTCATGAAGCTGGATACGGGAAAAATCCGATATCTCCTTGTATGGCTGGATGAGGATGTGGAAACGGAAGTGGACGAAACATGGGGAAAATCGGCGACGGACGGCTTCCGCCTCAATGCCCTGGCTCAGACAATGTGCATGTGCGCGGTCCATCAGGCGGAACCGGAAGTGGAGGAGGCGGGCTGTGCGCCCGCTCCCAAACCCACCGAGGCTCTGCGCCATGCGCTGGCTGCCGAAGGCGTGCCGTATCAGGAAGACGGCCCCACGCTCAGTCGCCGGTATGCCGTGCTTACGCATTTTCCCTTCCGGGGCGCGTGCGATATCTGCTTCCTCCAGCCGGACTGTCCCAAGGCCAACGGCTCCAGGGACTCTTCATTTCATACCGTGGAGCTTGGCCTTCCGCCTCTGCCCGACGGCGAAACTTCCGACGGCGGCCATGCCCGCTGATCGCGGCGCGAAAAATGCGCCCCCCGCGTTGTCCCATGGCGTCGCGCATGTGTTCAAGGCACTGGGGTACTCCCTGTCCGGACTGATCTGCGCGCTGAAAAGCAGCACGGCCTTCCGGCAGGAGTGTGCCGTGCTGGCGGTGATATGTGCGGCGCTGACGCTGACGGACAAGGCGCCTGTCCAGTGGCTGCTCTGCGTTTGCGCCTGGCTGGCCGTGATGGCGGGGGAGCTTTTGAATTCCGCGCTGGAGGAGGCTTTCAATCTCATCACTACCGAGTATTCGCCGGGAGTGAAGGCGGGTAAGGATATGGCCTCCGCCGCCGTATTCGTGCTCATGCTGATCAATGCCGGCGTCTGGCTGCATGTGTTCGGAAACGACATTATCGCCCTTGTTCCGGGCGGAGCGGGGAGCTGACATGGAAACGCTTTTTCTCAGAAAGGGAGAGGAGCGCCGTCTGCTGGCCGGGCATCTGTGGGTGTTCAGCAATGAGGTGGATGTCGGGCGCTCCCCGCTTTCCGCATTCGAGCCGGGACAGGACGTGCTGGTGGCCGATTCGCGCGGGCGTGTGCTGGGCACGGCCTGCGTCAATCCCGCTTCGCTCATTGCGGCGCGGCTGGTCAGCCGGGATGCCGGGAAACCGCTTTGCGCCGATCTTCTGCGGGAACGGCTGACACGGGCGCTGGCACTGCGGGAAAGACTCTTTGCGCGCCCCTTTTACCGTCTGTGCCACGGCGAAGGCGATTTTCTGCCCGGTCTTGTTCTGGATCGGCATGGGGACTGGCTGATCGCGCAGATCACCACGGCAGGCATGGAGCGCCATCGCGGGGAACTTGCGGAGATACTGCGGGAACTGCTGAACCCCTCGGGCTGTATTCTGGCGAATGACGTTGCTGCGCGCGATCTGGAAGGGCTGCCCCGGCAGGTGGAGAGCCTGTGGGGGAATATGGACGCCGTCCCGCGGGAAATCGACATAGAGGAAAACGGGCTGAGTTATCGCATTCCCCTTGTGGGCGGGCAGAAAACGGGCTGGTTCTATGACCAGCGGCCCAATCGCGCGGTGCTGGGCGCACTGGCCCGGAACGCGGAAGTGCTGGACGCTTTCTGCTATGCCGGAGGCTTCGGCGCTCTGGCCGCCGCGCATGGCGCGAAGAGCGTCACCTTTCTTGACGCCTCGGCCTCCGCGCTGGAATTTGCGCGGGTCAACGCGGCAAGGGCCGGTCTGGACGGCGCCACGCTGAAAGGCGACGCATTGACGCTGCTGGCCGTTCTGCGCCGGGAAGGCCGGAGTTTCGATATGGTCTGTCTTGATCCTCCGGCGTTCATCAAGCGCCGCAAGGATGCGAAACAGGGACTGGAAGCCTACCGTCGCGTCAATGAACTGGGCCTTGACCTGGTGCGGCCCGGCGGCTTTCTGATGAGCTGTTCATGCTCGCATCATCTGGAAGCGGGAGAGCTGTTGCGGATTGCCGCCCGCGCGGGAGGGCGGCGCGGCAGACATCTGCGTCTTGTCCATCAGGGATTTCAGGGGCCGGATCATCCCATCCACCCCTCCATGCCGGAAACGGCATACCTTAAAACCTTTCTTTTCCAGGCGGATTGAAGCCGCCCCGGAGGCCGCCATGAAACTGCTCAGTACCCGTCTGCTTACTCCCGGCCCCACCCCCATCCCCGACCGTGTACGGCTGGCCATGGCGGAGCCGATGATTCATCATCGCAAACCCGACTTCGTGGCTGTCATGGACGAAACGCAGGATATGCTGCGCCGTCTCTTCGGCACGGAAGAGGTGGTGCTGCCCCTGTCCTGCTCCGGTACGGGAGCCATGACCGCCGCCGTGCACTGCCTGTTTGAAAAGGGCGAAAGGGTGCTGGTGGCCGAGGCGGGCAAGTTCGGTGAGCGCTGGGCTGAAATCGCCGCCACGCGGGGGCTTGATGTGGCGACACTGTCCGCTCCCTGGGGAAGCGCCATAGCGCCGGAACGCGTGACTGACGCGCTGGACGCCGATCCCTCGATCCGGGGCGTGCTGATACAGCTTTCGGAAACCTCCACGGGCGTGCAGCACCCGGTGCGGGAAATCGCGGAGCAGACGCGGAACCGTGATGTCATGCTGGTGGCGGACGGCATTTCTTCCGTGGGCATAGCTCCCACTCCCATGGATGAATGGGGAGTGGACTGCCTGATTACCGGATCGCAGAAGGGACTCATGGTTCCTCCCGGGCTTTCCCTGCTGGCGTTTTCCGCGCGGGCCTGGAAGCGGGCCGAAGGCGTCGCTCCTTCCTGCTTCTATTTCAATCTGCTCAAGGAAAAGGCTACGCTGCTGAGCAGGAGTCAGACGATGTTCACCTCGCCGGTCAGTCTGATCATCGGGCTGCGTGAGGCGCTTCGCATGATTTTCGAAGCCGGACTGCCCGCCCTGTACGCCAGGCAGCGCGGTCTGACCGCTATGGCCAGAGCGGGAATTTCCGCCATGGGACTGGAATTGTTCGCCCCCGAACACTACACTCTCGGATTGACCAGCGTGAAAATGCCGGAGGGGCTGGCGTCTTCCGCCGTGACGAAAAAGGCGGCCGAGCTGGGGGTGATCATGAGCACCGGGCAGGCGCCCATGAAGGAAGAAACCCTGCGTCTTGCCCATATGGGATGGGTGGACTGGGCGGATATTCTGGCCGGCCTGCATGCCCTTCAGTGGGCTGTGGAGTCTCTGACCGGGCGGAAGCTGTCCGCGGGAGCGCTGGATGCGGCCATGGCCGCATGGCATGAAAGCATGAAGGAATGCCGGACGAATCCATAGGGAACCGCTGACTTGGTCCGCGAATGAATCAGGTTCATGCCCAAAGAGGCTTTTGCCTCTTTGGGCAATGCACGCCGGTTCGTTCATCTGACGGGAAAAGTAAATTTTCCTCTTCACGACTTGCGGGCGATTTTGTTCCGCAAGACCGCGGGAAACGCTTTAATCAGCGTTTTCTTATACGGATGGAGCCTGCCGCGACGTACGCGGCAGGCTCCTTCTCCGCCCGGCGCAAACCGGACAGCGAAACGTGGAATGAAGGTTGAAAATGAAGCCGGTCCGTCACCCGGCAGACCCCTGTCGGCGTGTTGTCCGCATGAAGTGCTGTTCAGGTTCTCGCGGGCGGACAGAAACGCGTTGTGTCATGCTCCTTTCTGGATTTAAAGGTGAGGAGGTGTAATGGCAAATCCCTTGTAGGAAATAATGACGGTCTTGTCAAGAAAATGAAATTCTTTTTCATAAATTTGATGCTGCAGAACATCCGGGAGAACAGAGGTTGTTCATGACCTGTTGCGGAACAGCCGGCCTGCCAGAGGCAGCGTCACGGCGGCCACGGTCAGCATGGGGATAAAGTTGTCCGCGATGTCGGCCAGTCCTGCGCCTTCCAGATACACGCGGCGCAGGCAGACCAGCGCGAAGCGCAGGGGATTGGCGCAGGTGGCTGTCTGCAGCGCCTGCGGCATGCTGGCCACGGGAGAGGCCAGACCGGAGAGGAGAAACATGGGCAGAAGCAGCACAAAGGCATAAACTACGGCCTGCTGAAGATTCCTGGCCACAGCGGAAAGACACAATCCCATCCCCACGGAAGAAAGGGAAAACACGGCAAGGCAGAGCAGAATCGTGCCGATTGAGCCCGCCAGGGGAATGCGGAACCAGAAGACGCAGATCGCCAGCACCGCCCCGGACAGCAGAATGCCGATGAGTACGGAGGGCACCGCCTTGCCCACGAGGATTTCCGTCGGGGTGAGCGGGGTGACGAGGAGCTGGTCAAAGGTGCCTTCCTCTCTTTCGCGGGCGATCGAAAGACCGGCCAGGATCATGATCTGCATCAGACTCAGGGAGGCGATCATGCCGGACATGATGTTCCAGCGCGTTTCCAGATTGGGGTTGAACCAGGCCCGCCACTCCAGCCGGAGGGGCGGCACGACGCCGCGCGCCGCATTGAATTCCGAAGCTATGGAACTGACTGCCGAAAGCGCCACGGCGGCCGTGGTGGAGTTGCGCCCGTCAAGAATGACCTGAACGGGGGCGGTCTGTCCGGCAGAAAGACGGCTGTCGAAATCCTGTCCAATCTGGATGCCCAGCAGGATATCGCCCCTGTCCATGGCCGCGGCGATCCCTTCCGGCGTGGCGGGCGCGGCCACACGGCGGAACAGGCCGGTTCCGTCCAGACGCGCGGCGAAATCACGCGCAGCTTCCCCGCCCGACTGATCCACCAGAGCATAGGGAGCGTCGTTCAGATCGTAGGTGGCGGCATAGCCGAAGACCACACTCTGGATGATCACGGGGGCCACCAGCACGATACGGTTGGCCGGATTCTTCAGAAGATCCAGCACTTCCTTGCGCCACATGCAGAAAACCCGCCACAGCACGATGATGATTCCGTTCATGAGCGCCCCCGGCAGGGTACTGGGGAGAGAGGGAGCAGGGCATTCCCGCAGGTGAAGCGGCCGGCGGAAAGCTGGAGAGGCGAAAACATGCTATCCCAGCCTCTTGCGGGTCGCGCGCAGCGCCCCGAGGAAAAAAAGCACGGCATCCAGCGCCAGCACGCCGCAGTTGCGCGCCGCCAGAGGCAGATTGTCGCCAGCCAGCAGCAGGGTCTTGAGAAGTTCCATATAATAGGTTGAAGGCAGAAGATGACCGATGACGCGTACTGCCGGAGGCACATTGCGCAAATCGAACAGAAAGCCGGAAAGCAGCACGGCCGGCAGAAAGCTGACCAGAATTGTGATCTGTCCTGCCAGAAACTGGCTGCGTGTCAGGGAGGATATGAGCAGCCCCATGCCCAGGGCCGCCAGCAGATACAGCATGGAGCTGACCAGCAGCAGCCGGAAGGAACCTTCAAACGGCAGGCTGAACAGAAAGCGGGCGGCCAGCAGGCAGAGTCCCAGGCCCGCCATGCCGATGCCGAAATAGGGAATGATTTTTGCCAGCAGCACTTCCAGCGGACGTACAGGCGAGGCAAACAGGGCTTCCAGCGTGCCGCGTTCCCACTCGCGCGCCATGACCAGAGAGGTGAGGAAAGCCCCCACGATGGTGATGATGATGACAATCAGGCCCGGAACAAGATACCATGTGCTGGAATTGGCCGCATTGAACCATATGCGATGTTCAATATACACGGAGCCGGAATGTTCCCGAACCGGAACCGAACCGCGATCCTCGAGTCTGGACGCCCACTCGCCCAGAGCCGCTGCCGCATAACTCTGCGCCAGGCTGGCGCTGGTGGAGTCGATGCCGTGTACGACAAGCTGAACCGGAGCGCTTCCTGCGGCCAGGTTCGCGCTGAAATCATTGCGGATGCGCAGAATGGCGTCTACTTCCCGGCGGCGCATCAGTTCCTCCGCTTCATGCATGGAATCTGCCTGACGGGGGGAGAAATAGCCCGTGCCCCGGAACCCGGCCAGAGCATCACGCGCCATTGGAGAGGAATCTTCCATGACAATGGCTATGGGCACCTCCTTCAGATCGAGAGAGATGCCGTATCCGAAAATAAAAATGAGTACGGCGGGCAGCAGCAGTCCGATCAGCAGGCTGCTGCCGTCCCGCAGAATCTGCCGTATTTCCTTGCGGACAAGGGCGCGGATGCGGACGGGGGAAATCATGTCGCATTTCCCTCTCTGGAGTTTTTGACAATGCGGATGAACGCCTCTTCCATGCTGCCCGCTCCGCCCGCCCGTGCGCGCACGTCATCGGGCGACCCCAGTTCCAGCACGCGTCCTGCGTCCTGAATGAGAATGCGGTCGCAGTATTCGGCTTCTTCCATGAAATGGGTGGTAATCACCACGGTAGTGCCCTGAGCTGCAAGGCCGGTGATGCGCCGCCAGAATGCGCGGCGGGCCGGAACGTCGATGCCGCTGGTTGGTTCGTCCAGAAACAGGATGCCGGGCCGGTGCAGGAGGGCGCAGGCCATGGACAGGCGCTGCTTGTAGCCGCCGGGCAGATCTCCCGCCGTGGCGTGCTGACGGCTTTCCAGGCCGAATTCGCACAGCAGTTCGGTGATGCGTTCGCGCAGGATTTTTCCGCGCAGGCCGTACACTCCGCCGAAAAACTCCAGGTTCTGCCGCACGTCGAGGCTTCCGTACAGGGAAAACTTCTGCGCTACATAGCCGAGATGCTCGCGTGCCCTGGCTCTTGCCGTGCGCAGATCCACGCCGGCCACCCTCAGCGTGCCGCCGCTCGCGGGAAGCAGGCCGCACAGCATGCGGAATGTGGTGGTCTTTCCGGCGCCGTTGGGGCCGAGCAGGCCGAACACTTCTCCCCTGCCCACAGTAAAGCTGGTATTGTCCACCGCTACAAAACTTCCAAAGCGGCGCACCAGATCGCGCACTTCTATCACCACTTCCGGTTCCGCGTTCCGGCCCGTTTCCGGCTGGAATTTGTCATATGAAGAAAGGGCCGCGCTTTCCTCCTGTGGAATTTCGGTTTCGTCCGGTTTGCGGGCAAGCGCTTTCCGTTGTTCCCGAAGTATGGTCATAAAGCCGTCTTCCAGCCGGGCCGGGGCCGGAACTGCGTCCAGGCCGCCGCAGCGCCGGGCCTCTTCCTCTGCCGTTTCTCCGGCACTCCGGCCTCCTTCGGTTGCGGCGGAGCCTGCGTGGATGACGAAACGCACCGCTCCCCCCTCGGGCACGGCGTCCGCCACAAGGGCGGAATCATCGGCAAGCCGGGCTTGTACGATCCTGGCGGGCAGGCCCGGAGCGGGCCGGGTGCGGTAACAGCGTCCTTCGGCGCGGGCACGCAGTTCGCCGGGCGCGCCGTGGGCCAGAACCGCGCCATTGTCCAGCACATAGACGAAGTCGCATCGCTCGGCTTCATCCATATAGGCGGTACTGACCATGACGCTGAGATGTTCCTCGCGCACGAGCCCGAGCAGAACATCCCAGAGTTCCTGGCGGGATAGCGGATCAACTCCCACGGATGGCTCGTCCAGCAGAAGCAGTTCCGGAGAACGGGCCAGAGCGCAGGCCAGTCCCAGCTTCTGCTTCATGCCGCCGGAGAGTTGCCCGGCCGGGCGGGTTTCAAAACGGGCCAGTTCCGTCATGGCCAGCAGATGGGGCAGGCGTTCGTCCCGTTCCGTGCGGGAGACGCCGTACAGATCGGAGTAAAGTTCCAGGTTTTCGCGCACGGTCAGGTCTTCATACAGCCCGAAGCGCTGCGGCATATAGCCGATATTGGCCTGCGCCGGTTCCGGTTCTCGCGCGATATCTGCGCCCAGAACATTCAGCGAGCCTCCGTCAGGCGCGAGGAAACCGCAGACCATGCGCATGAATGTGGTCTTGCCCGCTCCGTCCGGCCCCACCAGCGCAACCAGCGCACCGGAGGGAACGACCAGATCTATGCCGTTCAAGGCTGTGACAACCCGGTGAGAACGGCGGACGCGGAAAACCTTGCGCAGCCCCCGGGCCTCCACGCAGAACGGGCCGGTCATGAAGACTTCTCCGGCATGGCCGGTGCAAGCCGTACGGTTACAGGCATGCCCAGCCGCAGGATATTGTCGGGATCTTCCACGATAATGCGGACTTCATAGACCAGTGAGGTGCGCAGTTCTTCCGTCTGCACGGATTTCGGCGTGAATTCCGCTGCCGCTGAAATGTAGCCTACCTTGCCGGATACCGGGCGTTCCGGAAAGCTGTCGCTGAACACGTCGGCCCTGTCCCCGGGGCGGAGTCGGCCGAGTCTGATTTCCGGAACGTAAGCGCGTACCCATTTGGGACGATCGACAAGAAGCTGAAAAGCCGGACGCTGGGCCGAGGCCATGTCGCCCGGTTCCAGCAGGCGGGAGCGCACCAGTGCATCGCGCGGAGCCGTCAGTTCGGTCTGCGCGATATCCCGGCGGATGCTTGCCAGGGAGGCTCTGGCTGCTTCGGCCTCGGCTTCCGCCTGGGCAATATCCTCGTCGCGTGGTCCGATTTCAAGCAATTCCAGTGATTTCTGCGCTTCTTCCAGATTTGCGGCGGCCACATCCCGCGCGGATCGGGAACTTTCCCGATCCTGCTGGCTCACGGCGCGTTCCCTGCCGGCCAGAGTTTCCATGCGGCGATCCTGGCGCGAGGCAAAGTCCGCCTGTGCGCGGGCGGATTCCACCCTCGCCCTCGCCTGGGCAAGCTCCTCGGGGCGCGCGCCGTTTTTCAGACGCAGCACGGCCTGCTCCAGCGCTTTCAGACGGGCGGATGCCTGGCGCTCACTCAGTTCCAGAGCGCTTTTGTCCTGCCGGGCGAGGACCTGCCCTGCACGGACGCGATCACCTTCCTCGGCCAGCATTTCCGTCACGCGTCCGCCGTTTTCGAAGGCAAGGCTGATCTGCCGCAGCTCGACATTGCCATAGATCCTGAAGTCGTCGGCGGGGCGGGTGGGCAGGATGAACACGGCAAGACCGCCCAGCGCGACGGCCGCGCCCAGCAATACGAGCAGTTTTATGGAAAGTCGCACGTTTCCTCCGGAAAAGGGCATGTCCGTCGTATATCGGACAACGCCCCCAGCGCGTTATTAATCGGTGGATTAACAATGCCCTCTTCGCGCAAAACTGTAAAGACGGGGATAATTCTTGGCTCTGTTGCAGAATAGTGCTGAAACTATCCTTGACCGCCGGAGGCGCAAGCGATCCGGCCGTGGATACATGCTGCCTTCGGCCCGTGTGGAACACGGGCTGTCCTCGCGGCAACGAACGTTGTCGCCCGTGCCGGAGTAAAGGAACACGTCACGCACAGAGCCATCAACATAATTCTGCAACAGAACGTAATTCTTTTCCCTGCTGCATGGCTGTGCCGAGGCATCCCGGACTTCCTGATGCACGCATGCGGAGAGGCCGGACGGCAATCAGTGAAGATGACTGTCTGGCGTGAAACTTGCATAAGGCATCGGGAAGAGGTGCCCCTGCCAACAGCGTTCACAGCCGCGCTCCTGTCTTCCCTCCGGCGTACCGTGTGGGGATATGTCTTTACACGGATTTAACAAAAATAGGGCTGGCGTGTGTCCGCAGCCTGTTATATTGATAAATAAAGCGCACCAGTCGGAGCGGATTTGTTTTGCAGGCATCTGTTGCGGCTCGTGCTGTCCGACGGGGTATGCCGACATGCGCGGCGCAGCGGTTCGGGATTTGGAGCTTTTTCGTTTTGCAGTTTTTTCAGGCGTGAAACCTGCGGTGCAGAACGCAGGGCATGGCAGCGGGCATTTTCTTTGCGGAATCTTCCCGTCGCGTGACGGGAAGATTCCGCGGACGAAAACGGCGGAAGCGGAGCGGACTTGCGCTTCTTCTCCGCAGAGCGTTTCAACCTTCGAAATGAACTGAAAGAGAGTCGGATCAGGAGGAGCGTCGTGTCGTCGAAGGAAAAGGAATCCATATTGTACCCGGAGCAGCCGTGTTCCGCCGAGGAAATGAAGGCGCTGGCCTGTCCGAATCTGTATCTGAACCGTGAGATCAGCTGGCTGGATTTTAACGCCAGAGTACTGGAGGTGGCGGAGGATTCCCACCTTCCTCTGCTGGAGCAGCTCAAGTTTCTGAGCATTTTCTACAATAACCTTGACGAGTTTTTCATGGTGCGGGTGGCGAACATCCTGCGCCAGTACAGCAGCGGGGCCGTATCCTCCTCTCCGGATCGTCTGAGTCCGGCCAGGCAGCTTGCGGAAATACGGAGGCGCACGCTTGTTCTGCTCGGCCGGGCTCAGGATCTCTGGCGCAGGAATCTGGTTCTCCGACTTGCGGAAAAAGACGTCCGGCTGGTGCGATACCGTCAGCTTTCGGAAAAGCAGCGCCGGTTCCTTGACGGTTACTTCAGGAATGAGATTTATCCCATACTTACTCCTCAGGCCATAGACCCGGGACATCCCTTTCCCACCATTTCCAACACCAGCATCAATTTCATCATCCAGCTCCGCAGCAGGGAAGGGGTGAACCGTTTCGCGCGGCTGAAATGCCCGAACAATGTTTCCCGCTTTATTTTCGTGCCGCAGAACAAGGAGGCCAAAAACTACGCCTCGCTCGGCTTTGACTCCAATGCGCGCGGCGATGATATTCTTCTGCTGGAGGATCTGATCGCCGAATATCTTCCATCCCTCTTTCCCGGCAATACCGTGGTAAGCTCGGGCAAGTTCCGCATCACGCGCAATACTGATGTGGAAATCGAGGAGGATGAGGCCGACGATCTGCTGGAGGCCGTCAAGGATCTTGTCGATCAGCGCCGCTTCGGCGATGTGGTGCGGCTTGAGGTCGCCAACAGCATGGCCAGGGATTTGAGCGCCTTTCTGACTGAACACCTGGGAATACGTCCGTTTCAGATTTATCGGGTCAAGGGACCGCTGGCCTTCTCCGAACTGATTGCCCTGTACGGCCTGGACAGGCCGCGCCTCAAGCTTCCCCCTTTCCACGGCGGCGTGCCGGGCGTGTTCCAGGAGGGCGACATCTACGCGCACCTGCAGAAAAGGGACGCGCTGGTATATCATCCGTATGACAGTTTCACCCCCGTGCTGGAGTTTCTCCGCCGGGCCAGCGAAGACCCCGGCGTTGTCGCGATCAAGCAGACTCTGTACCGGGTCGGGAACGACTCCCCCATCGTCAAGGCGCTGATCGAGGCCCGCCGCAGAGGCAAGCAGGTCACTGCCGTGGTAGAGCTGAAAGCCCGTTTCGATGAGGAGCGCAACATCACCTGGGCGGAGGAGATGGAAAAGGAAGGCGTCAATGTGGTATATGGGCTGGTGGGCATGAAGATCCATGCCAAGCTCTGCCTTGTGGTGAGGCGTGAACCGGACGGCGTGCGGCGCTATGTGCATATCGGCACGGGAAACTACAATCCCTCCACGGCCAAGATGTATACCGACATGGGGCTGTTTACCGCCAATCCCGATATCTGCGCGGATGTGACGGACCTGTTCAATGTCATGACCGGCTACGCGCAGCGCGATGCGTACCGCGAGCTGCTGGTATCGCCGGTATCCATGCGGGCGTCTCTGCTGGATATGATTCTGCGTGAAATTTCCCTGCATCGGCAGCAGGGCGGCGGTGAAATCATTTTCAAATGCAATCAGCTGGTGGACAGGGAAATTGTCCGCGCCCTGTACCGCGCATCCATGGCAGGAGTGCGCGTCCGTCTGCAGGTGCGCGGCATCTGCTGCCTGCGCCCCGGCGTGCCCGGAATCAGCGAGAATATCACGGTCACGTCCGTCGTCGGGCGCTTTCTGGAGCACTCACGCCTGTACTGGTTCCATGCAGGCGGCGAGGGCTGTCTGTATATCGGCAGCGCTGATCTCATGCCCCGCAATCTTGACCGCCGTATTGAGGTGCTGACCCCCATACTGGCTCCCGACGTGCGGAATTTCCTCCGCAATGAAGTGCTGGAAACGCATCTGCGCGACAATATGCAGGCCTGGCGGCTGGAAAGTGACGCCTCCTACCGGCGTCTGACCCCCGGCAAGGGCGAGGAGGGCGTCAATTCCCAGGAAAGCATGATCCGGCGATATGGCCGGCAGTCCGCCTGACCCCTCCGCACGGGGCGATATGTGCGAAAGGACAGATGTTTCAATCCACAGTCGCCCCATCCGGCGACTGACTGAAGCAGCCGACGGACAGGGGGCGTGCGGATTGCCCCTCCCTGAAGGGAGGAATTGCAGAAAAGGTTTTCATCGGCTTCGCCGTCGTGTCAGCCGCTCTTTTCCCCCTGAAGGGGGAGCTTTCAAACCGCAAGGGAATTTTTGATGAAATATGCGCTGCTGAAGCGGCAATCGGGCATCGGCTTCGCAATCATCGTTATCATGGCAAAGGGCTTCGGCTGGCTCGGTTTCTGATTTTCTTTTTCCTTCCTCCCTTCCCCCAGCCGCCTCCGGGCGGCTTTCTGCCGCCCGGCAAACCTTGCCGCCCTCCCGCAAATTCCCCCTGTTTTTATTGAAATTTTCATTTTGGCATACTCCTTGAATATCTCCCGGCACAAGGAGTCCGCCATGCAAATTATGCCGGAAAACAATCTCGCCCGTACCGCGGCCGGAACAGCGGCATCAGCCAGCCTCTATGCCGATCAGGCGGGGGATCTCTTCGGGCTGGAAATCTCCAGACTGCTGCAGGATGACCCGCAGGGCAGCCTGCCCGCCGAGACGGCGGAAATGGAGGAGGATGAAGATGATGAAGATGAGCGCGCCGAGAGTGCGGCGTCTTCTCCCTACAACCCCGTTCTCCGGCCTGTTTCCCCCTTTGAGCCGCAGGAAGTGCGCCTTACGCCCGGTGAAGCGGACAGCATCGTCGAAGCCATGCGCGAGGACGGTGTCCCCGCCAATGTGCTGAATGCGGTGAAGGACGCGGGCAGGACCGCGGGCGGCGCCACGCTGGACATGCTCATGAACGCGGTCCGCAAGGCTCTGAACGGTGAAAGGGCTGAACTGTCAAAGGCCGACGGGGCGCAGCTTTCCTCCCTGTCCGGCAAGCTGGCGGGAGCGCAGAGCCGTGAACTCGCGCAGCTTCTTGCCTCCGCCTCCGAATCAGGCTCCGCCTCCGATGCGCGGAATGCGCTCGCCGCCGTGCTGAACAGCCTGAACAACGCTTCTTCCGTCAGCATGAACAAGGAAGAAATGAGCGCCCTGCTCAAGGCTCTCGGCATCTCCGGGGATACGAGCAAGGGTATCCTTGCGGCATTTGACGACCATCGTTCCCTGACCATGAAGGGCGGGGATTTTGCGGAACTGCTCAAGCCCGCCGGGGCGGAGCTTGCTTCCCGGGTCAATCAGCTTGACAGTGCGCTCGCCAGCCTTCAGAAGCAGGCCGCTCCCGTCATGAAGGAAGCCCGGCGCCGTGAAGAACTGGAACGCATGGCCGGAATGCGCGAGGATCAGGCGGTATCCCGTTCCCGCATTCTGATCAGGGATACCGCCACGCAGGCTGCTCCCGGACGCGAAGATCAGATCGCGCAGGACAAGCAGACCCGCGCGGCAGCCCTGCGCGATACGGCGCAGACCAGAGCCGATGCCGAAGCGCATCTTGAAGCCGGACGGGATGTCCGGCAGCAGCAGGAACAGACCGCCTCCCACAGGGATGCCATGGCCTGGGGGCAGTTGCGCGATGACGAACGTCTCGGACGCGACGCGGGCGGACGGGAACGCGGACGGAATCTTTCCGCAGCCATGACCGGCGCGGAAAACCGGAACGCATCACGCGCGACGGCATCCTTCTCCACAGGTTCGCCCTCCGGCATTTCCGGCGGAATGTTCGCCGCCATGCCGCAGGGAGCCGATTCCGCCGCGCAGGCAGGCAAGACCGGCAGTCTGCCCTCCACCCTTCCTTCCCAGACGCTGAACCAGATTGAACAGGCTATTCTCAGTTCTTCCCGGAACGGGGTACAGCGTCTTGAAGTCAAGCTCAATCCCGTGGAACTCGGCGCCATGACCATAGCTCTCGCCACCAATCGCCAGGGCGAAGTCAGCGCCGTGATCCGGCCTGAGAAGGAGGAAACTGCCGCCCTCATCAATCAGCAGGTGGATCAGATTCGTGCGGAACTGGAAAATCAGGGCTTCAAGGTGGACAAGGTGGAAGTCCAGACCCAGCTTGCGGATCAGGGCGGGCAAAACTGGCAGGGTGCGCAGCAGCACAATGCCTCCCGCGATCTTGCGGAAAGAGCAAGTATTCTTGAGCAGTTGCGCAATCTCAGCCGCCTCGGCTCCGAGCCGGAAAATGTTTTGGCACGCGGTATGCATGGAGTGGACGGCAACGGACGTGAAGCGGCAAATGCTTCCGCCCGGGGGCTGCATCTCGTGGCCTGACGCATTCTGAAACTTCACCGAGGATACCATGTCAACCACTTCCGCTCTTGACTCCGCATACAGCAACGCTCTCGGCAGCGCAATTTCCAGCTCCACCGGCGGCTCGGATCTGGGCAAGGAAGAGTTTCTTCAGCTCCTGGTCACCCAGTTCCAGTATCAGGACCCGCTGAACCCCATGGAAGACAAGGAATTCATCGCCCAGCTCGCCCAGTTCTCCAGCCTTGAGCAGAACATGCAGATGAACGAGAATCTGGAGAATCTGCTCTCCCTGCAGCAGCAGCAGACAGTTATCGGGGCGGCCAACTACATCGGCAAGACGGTGTCCGCGCGCGGCTACGGCATTTCCTGGGAGCCGAACTCCACGGGCACCGGCGGCAAGGCCTCCACCGTGGACTGGGCCACCGGCGAAGACGCGGCCTCCGTCACGGTGAACATCCTCGATTCCTCGGGTTCACTGGTCAACACCTACGATCTCGGCGCCTCTACGGCCGGTTCCATCAATACCTTCAAGTGGGACGGCAAGAACTCCATGGGCAGCTTTGTGAACAAGGGCGTGTACACAGTGAGCTTTGTGGCCAAGACCGAGGCGGGCAAAACCACCTTTGTGGATACCCAGGTTTCCGGCGTGGTCAACGGCGTGTCCAATTACAACGGCGTCCAGTATGTGCGTCTGGAAGACGGCCGCACCGCCACGCTGGACAACATCCGCGAAGTTGTCGCGGCGGACGAGGCCACGGAAGAACTGACCGGCCCCGACGTCATCAACGTCACGGACGGCAAGGCCACAGTGGTCCGTTATTATGTTCCGCAGGAAATCCGCGGATGCAGCGTGACCATTACCGACGCCAGGGGCGAGGAAGTGTACAAGAACTCGGATCTCGGCGTTCATTCGGAAGGCACCTTTGAATATGAATGGGACGCCAAGGATTCCGAAGGCAATGGCGTGGAAGACGGTCAGTACCGCGCCCAGTTCTTCGGCATCGATGCGGACAACAATATGGTTGCCATCGAATGTGTGCCTGAAGACGTGAACTGATAACCGGTTTTTCCGGCGGGAAAAATATTCCCGCCCTCCCAGTCGGGAGATCCGGCCGTCTGAGGGGACGGCCTCAAGACAAACGCAAGGATTGAAGGAGAAAAATCATGAGCCTCAGCGCCAGCATGTGGACAGGTGTATCCGGTCTTCTCGCCCACGGGGAAAAGATGAACGTGGTGGGCAACAACCTCGCCAACGTGAGTACCGTGGGCTTCCGCGGCCAGCGTATGGACTTTGCGGACTTCGTGTACGCGAATACCTATACTTCCGCCGGAACAGGCCAGATCGGGCGCGGCGTCAAGGTAGGGGCGATCATGGGCAACTTCGCCCAGGGTTCCTTTGAAACCACCACCAACGCCACGGACCTCGCCATTTCCGGCTCCGGCTTCTTCAAGGTCAACAAGATCGGCAAGGATCAGGGCTTCTACACCCGCGCGGGCAACTTCTCCTTCAACAGCGAAGGTTATCTGGTGGACCCCAACGGTTATGCCCTGCAGGGCTGGATGGTGGACAACACGGGCGGCATCTCCCGCGCCTCCGGCGGTCTGAACCCCGATTCCGTGACCAGCCAGGATACCTCGGACATCATCGGTTCCGGCACGCCCACCGATATCAAGCTGGATACCTGGACGGTGTTCCCGCAGCAGACAACCAACATGACCTTCAAGGTCAATCTGCCCTCAGCCTCTTCGGATCACGCCCGCTCCAACACCAACCCCTTCGCCTCCCTGATGGAAGCGTGGAACGGCACGCAGCCGCAGGGCAGCGAAAACACGCCGTACATCGCCTCCAGTTCCTACGCCTCTTCCACCACGCTCACCGTGTACGACGAGGCGGGCAGCAAGCACACCGTCTCCATCTACTACGACAAGGTGGACAAGGACGACGTGGAGGGGCTGGGCAACAACTCCATGTGGGAATACATCGTCACCATGGATCCCGCCGAGGATCAGCGCCAGTATTGGGATGACGCCGCGGGAGAACTCCGCAATGTGAACGAGACGAAAATGGGCGGCGTGCTTGCCTCCGGCACCATCACCTTTGACGCGGCCGGCCGCATGACCAACCAGAGCTGCTATACCTGGGGCGGTTCCCAGAGCCCGGATACCAATCCCAACAGCTTCACGGAAGTACCTGACCCCACCAATCCGCTGAACTCGCTGCAGGTGATCAACCTCGACCCCACGGATCTCAACAACTGGTATCCGGCGGAAATTTCCAGCAACGGCTACCCCATTGTGGTGGCCAACTTCTCCGGCGTGCTTGATGCGCAGACCTCCGGTTCCACCAATGGTGAACGCTACGGGATTGAACTGAACTTCGGCGTCAAGGTGGGGAATTTCGACGCGCCGTGGGAAAACACCGCATCTCTCGGCTCCCTTGCCGTCACGCCCTATGCGCAGAACGGCGCGGGCAAGTCTCCGGAATACTACGAGATCAACCCCGACTACGATCCCAAGGCTCCGTGGGATGACCGCAACCACTATCAATGGAAATTCAAGGGGGTGGACTACGGAACGCCCGGCACCGCCGCAGGTGACGCCGCACTTCTCAGCGCTATCCAGTCCATGTACGGCAATATCCCCGTCACCAGCGGCGCTCTCGGCACTTATAACGATGCGGGGGGCGTGGCCCAGCCGCTTCCGCCCGATACGGTGTACTTCAATATTACCGACAAGAAGTTCTATCAGGCCGACGGCACCCCGTATACACCCGGCTCCACGGAGGAAACAACCGCACTGAATCTCTTCACCGCCAACTGGGATACGCCGCAGGGCACCAAGAATGTGGTCATGAAAGACCTGGTTGGAGAGAAACTCGCCTCAATGACTCCCAAGGACACCTCCGTCATGGTTGCGGCCACTCCGGCCAATGCCAACCATGTAGCGGAATTCAACAAGCCCATTGTGCTGGAATCCTCCGCCTGCACCAGCCTGAACAGTTCCTTCACCGCCAACCAGGCGCAGGACGGCTACGGCTACGGCGATCTTACCAGCTACAACGTCGACGCGAACGGCATTCTGTACGGCGTGTACTCCAACGGCGTCACCCTGCCCCTGGCCCAGGTCTGCATGTATGACTTCACCTGCCAGCAGGGGCTGCGCCGTGAAGGCAACAACCTGTTCAGCCAGACCCGCGCCTCTGGCGAACCCAAGTCCGGCGCGGCGGGGGTGGCCGGACTCGGCACCATCAACAGCTACTCGCTGGAACAGTCCAACGTGGACATGTCAACGGAATTCGTGCAGATGATCACCACTCAGCGCGGTTTCCAGTCCAACAGCAAGCTGATCACCACCACCGACACCATGCTTGAGACAGTCATCAGCATGAAGCGTTAGCCTCAGACTGTTCTTCTGGAACGTCCAGTCAGGTCCCTGTGTTCCGGCACGCAGGTTTCACGCCTCCATCGGAGCTTGACGCCGCAAGTCAATTGCGGCTGTTCCGATGGCGCGGCCGGGTCTCGCCCTGTTCAACTCCGCAGAGCATTTCATGAGCGAAATGCTCCATCCTTGTGGGGGGCTTCCCCTCGGTCCCCAAAACGAAAGGCCGCCCGGAAAAATATTCCGGGCGGCCTTTCGTTCCGCTCAACCAGAAAACATGGCCGCTCAACCATGTTTCAATCCACAGTCGCCCCATCCGGCGACTGACTGAAGCAGCCGACGGAGAGGGGCGTGCGGATTCCCCTCACCGATGGGCAGGGTTGCGGAAAAGGCTTCGCCGTCTTGTCAACTCCTCTTTTCCCCCTGAAGGGGGAGGTCTCAAACCACAAAGGAATTTTTGATGAGCAGGGAAAACGGACAGAAACGTCAGACGTGCAGGGAGTTTTTTTCTATCATCCGCACGGTATGACTGATCTGACGCCCCACCGGACTCTGACGGCTGATCTCCCGCTCCAGCGAAGTGATGCCCTTGAGCACGCTGGAATGTCTGCGGTTAAACCGGCTGCCGATTTCTTCCAGCGTCATGTCCGTGTGCTTGCGCAGCAGAAAATAGGCCGTATTGCGGGCCATGACCAGTTCCTGCCGCCGGGAGCGGGAAGCCAGTTGCGAAGGCGTCAGCTTGTAGCTCCGGCATACCAGTTCCACCACTTCTTCCAGGCTCAGCGTGGAATTTTCCCGCGCCACCTGCCGGATAACTTCAAACGCCATGGCCTCCGACACCGGGCAGCCTTCCAGTCTGGCCTGAAGCGTGAGGTTGTTCAGACATCCCTCCAGCATGCGGACGTCGCCCGTTATGCGATCCGCCAGCATCGCCGCCACGGAATCGGGCAGAATGATGGAATTGCGCCGGGCCTTGCGCTGGAGGATATGCAGGCGGGTCTCACGGTCGGGACGGGCAATGGACGCGACGAAACCGGAACAGAAACGTGACACGAGCTGGCTGTCCACGCCCTGCAAATCACGGGGAGCAAAGGAGCTGGTCAGCACCACACGGCCGCCGCGCGACTGGAGGGTCTTGATCGTGGCGAGCAGGGCTTCCTGTGTCTTGTCCTTGCCGCGCAGAAAGTGGACATCTTCCAGCAGCAGCATGTCCAGATTGCGAAATCGCTCATTGAAATCATTCATCTGACCGAAGCGGGAGGCCTGAACGAACATCGTGGTATATTCCTCGGCGGTCAGATATTCCACACGGGCGCCGCGCAGATCGCCCTCGTCACACAGGGCGCGGCCCACGGCCTGGGCAAGATGGGTTTTGCCGAGTCCGGATGCCGAACTGAGAAAAAGCATGTCCACGGGATCGGTTGCGTGCAGAATCTGGGTGGCGGCGGCATGCGCCAGTTGATTGCTGGCCCCGACCACAAAGTCGGCAAAGGAATATTTCCACCCCTGGACAAACGCGGACTGCCGGGCGCGCACATGCGGCATGCTGACAGGCAGCACAAGCTGTTCGCTGGCAGCCAGCACGGCGGGCGCGGAAGGAAGGTCCGTCAGGGAAACCCTGCCGCTCCGCTCCCTCTCGGCCTTCAGCTCCACGTTCAGCTCTCGCCGGGAAAGCGGAGAGGGCAGCACCGGCTTTTCCTGCCGGGGCCGCTCCCTTGCGGATGAAGCGACAATACGAAGTTCAGGCCGGCAGCCCAGAACTTCGGACGCAGCCTGCAGAATGGCGGAACTCAGGCGTTCGCGTACCCATGTGGCCACAAAGTCATTGGCGGCGGCAAGTTCAAGGCTCCACACGGGGCCGGACGCGCCACCGGCACCGGAGGACACGCTTTCCCCCTTCAGCGAACGCAGTTTTCCCTTGAGGGGATCAAGCCAAACCCTGCACTGAGGTTCAGGCAGATTTTTGTGAAGCTGAATAAGGATTTGCGACCAGCATGCGTTCATGAAAAGAGTATATACGAAATTTTGTCCTGACCGGCTATGGAGAGGACACCCTCCGCTCGTTCCCCCCGCATTTTTTCCTTCCCCAAGTCTTCATTTCAGCAACATACTGTTTTAATATACTTTTACATTTTTGCTAGAGTTTTCATACCACGCGCTGTTACCGGCACGGCAAGGGCTTGTTCATGTCAAGCCCTATTTGTCCACTTTCTTTATCAATATTTTTCCACAATCATAACTCATTTTTTCTTCAAAAATCTAAAAAAATCTCAATATATCTGTAATCCACAATAAAACATATTCTTAGGCACTGCTGACGCCGCCGCATTCCCTCCTCTCTCCGGGGGCCGTCTTCTCCGATCCTGCATGCGGCCTGAAAAACCGGCCCGCCCCGCCGCCTGCCGTCGAAAACTTTTTTCCCCGGCAAACCACTTGACATTCCATCCCGTGCAAGGCTATGTATCACCGGCTGGTTGTTGCATCAGCCTTTTCTGGAGAGGTGTCCGAGCCGGCCGAAGGAGCTCGCCTGCTAAGCGAGTATACGGGCTTAAACCTGTATCGAGGGTTCAAATCCCTCCCTCTCCGCCACCTAGAGCATTTTTGTTTT
>ENA-UEOJ01000708-UEOJ01000708.1-human-gut-metagenome-genome-assembly--contig:-NODE-708-length-26414-cov-3.696359_pt1 | contig 26414 bp, 31 predicted proteins | sample MGYA00242885_ERZ507886 | MGnify/ENA primary metagenome ERZ507886 (study PRJEB26167, sample SAMN06115505) | human gut metagenome | host: Homo sapiens | place: China:Anhui | collected 2015-08-07 | study... | reverse complement strand
CATTTGCCAGCGGTGCAAATCCCGGCTCTTTTAGCAGCGGTGTGAAATCGAACACCTTTGTCTCTCCGGTTGTGAAGCGAAGCCATAGCTTGTGGCCCGCTAATGGGCGGACACCACAAACCTTGATAACAGGTTCCTGCTTTCCTGCATACGCAATTCCATCGAGAACATACATGATGCGATTCTCCTTACTTCAGTGGTTTCAAATCAAAAAACTATTATCTGCTCATGTTAGTTCCTCATGGTCTTGTCTAACGTAAGGGAACCGTAAGAGATATACAATATCCTCGGTTTTACAGGCCGTATTTATCCCGCAGCATACGCAGCCCTTCCATGGCATCGGACACCATTCCCGTTTGAATGTCGGTTTCCGCTTCTGCAAGCTTTGTATAGACATCCTCCATAGTTGGCTTTCTTGCATGGGCTTCTGTCAGCTTGCTGAAGTCACGATCCGAGATAACATGTGGCATAGATATCGGCTCCTTTCACGAAGCTACTGTACCATAATTATCACGCATCCGCAAACCCTTTATTGGCGGTCAGGAGTAAAGAATTACGCCGAAGGCTCCAGCCGGCGGCGCATATCAAATTCCTGCCCGTCCGCATAGCCCATGGCTGCATATTGGCGGTTCATGCTGCCCTTGGACGAGACTTTATAATCGCTCCGCTTCATTTTGGAAACGGCATCCTCGACCGCCTGCGGCACGACCATGACCAATCCCCATTCCTGATGTTCGGCCTCTTGCTTTTGGAAAGCGGCAGACAGCCCGCGGCAGAAGCCCCATCCGTAGGAATTGCACATCTCCCGAAGTGTCTTTGCGGGATATCCCTTTTGGGTACGGATCTGTCTGCATCGGCTTGCGATGCAATCATAGGCGTAGAGAAACGCCAGCTTGCAGAGCTTGAAGTCGTCCTCCATGCCGATAAACCCGATCTCCGAAACCTTGCTGCCATGTACGGAGCTCCGATAGGGCCTGCAGCAGTAATGCGCGGCAATGAGCGTGGAGAGGTAAACCGTCCACGGCGAAGAGAGCTTCGTGCAGGTGATGCCCACACACTCCTGAATCACCTTCTTGTTCTCCTGCGGCTCAATATCCTCCGGCATGAGCTTATGCTCCGCCATCAGACGTCGGGCCTGCAGCAGCGCGGCTTTGGCTTCCTCCTCGTAGGGGCTTTCTGCCAACGCAAGGAGCTTGGCGATCTTTTCCGTAATCTTTGACATAGACAACCACCTCTTATCCGGCCATGCGCCGGGCTCTGCGCTCGGCGTGTTTCTGCTTGAGCCGCGTATAGTCCCCTTCGTAACGCTGGCAGCCGACTTTGTTCAGGCGGCGCAGCGCGGCGGAGTGGAACTGAAAAACGGCGGCAGTCCTGCGGTTTACTCCGGTAAATACATCGGCATCGTAACGCTTGTAGTCCACGATGTAGCCCAGATCATTTTCCTCCATATAGTCCATGAAGGCGGTGCTGTCCACCTCCAGCATCCCGTCACAGAGAAATGCCTGATAACGGGGCAGCGGCTGACCAAGGTTCTGCGTCATGGTGATGCGCTCTCCGGCGTTGACCGGAAGAAGCTGCACCTTGATCGCCGGGGTATTCGGGTAGCATTCCACCTTAATGCGGTAGGTGTTGCCTTTATAGGTGCCGGATAAAATATCATTCATATCGGTTCACTTCCTTATCATCATTCTGACCGGGTGAAGAAGGCTTGTTGGCTTTTGCCTGCGCCTGCTCAAAGCCGCGCTTGACAGCAAGAACCATCGCCTCCTCTCCCACATCGGCGTTGCGAGGCTTTTTCTCCCGCAGCTTTTGGCACTTCCTCACGGCAGCATCGTAATCATAGCCGATGCCGCATTGAAACTTGTCCGCGATCTGGCGGAGCTTTTCTGCCTGATATTCATAGGTTGCCCGGTGAAATCCGCCGAGATCCCACTCGTCGCACACCAGCTCCAACAGCTTTGCATAGTCCCGTAGAGCGTTGACGATTTTTACGACATCGCCGTAACAGGTTTTCACCTCATGGGTGCCGCTGAGATCAAATACATGCAGCAGAACCTCTCTGGAAAGGCACCGCTCCAGATCAATGGATGCGGACAACTGCGGCTCATAGGTCGCAGATGGCAGCTCCAACGGCTGCTTGGCGGGCTCATTCATCTTCTGCGCACCGCTTTTCGGCGCTGCCGGATAATCTGCCGGCGAAACGGACACTCCTGGGGAATGGTACGGGGGACGCTCTGCCAGTTGTCCAACACCAGTTCATGGGAGATCTCGCAGATGCTGTCGCCCTCTCCGATATAGAGGCATTCCGAGCAGGTGTCCGGATTACAGTATTTCATGTTGGGTAAACGCTCCTTTCAAATCATTATGCGGATTTTTGGCCGTACCGCATCAGCGGCACGCTTCTCCATTTTGCGCAGGCGGCCCGCACCGTTCCGGGAAGGCGCAGAATACGCCAGCGCGTCATATTCGGCTGCCCCCGGCGCACACGCTCAAGCGGAGCTTTCGTTTCACAGATTGCACAGCGCAGCCAGGTGTGATGTCGGTTGGCAGTCCGAAACTCTAACACATACATTTTTCGACCTCCTGTTCCTTGGATAAAGTGAAAAGGCACAGCACCACAACGGTACTGTGCCTTTCAACCAAAATGTTACGCCGCCTGCTCCACGACCGTCACCGGCACATCAGCCGCGACCGGCGAGGAGGGAGCCAGCAGGCAGTAATGGGAGTTCATCGTCTCAAAACGGATCTGCTGCGGCGTCACGCCATGAATGGCGATCACCGTAGAGGTGTGGAAATACCGCCCCTCCTCAAAGATGAGGGCGCGGCTGCCTACCTCCAGAGAATGCATCAGGGTCCCGTGAACGATACGGATATTTTTCATGGGTCACAACTCCTTCTGTTTGATTTCTTTCTGTGTAAAATAGGCACGGTACAGCGCTTTCAGCCGGCGCCGTACCCGCTTGACACTGATCCCCTCTCTCCGTGCGGCTTCCGCCAGACTGCAGCCGTGCAGACGGTGGCGGATCAAAAGAGCCTGATCTTCATCCGCAAGGAGAAACAGGTCGTGCAGCAGTAATCTTGCCCGAAGCGTATCAAAGGCGTCATCAGGCAGCGGATGCGCGGCCTGATAGGAAACCTCATGGCTTTGCCGCCGCTGTTCCTGCCGCCGGAAGGTATTCAGGCTGCTGTTCATGGAGCGCCACGCGATCGTGGAGAAGCGGTATCTGTGCAGACTCTTTTCGGTAAAATAGCGTTGGACAGCGTGAAGATAGCCGATTGCCGCAATATCGTAATACTCCCGGATCTCCAGCTTCTTTTCCAGAAGGAAACCGTAGATCAGGGCGTGGTATTGAGCGGCAAAGCGGCGCTGCGGTTCTGTCAGGGGAGTGGGAACAGGGGCCTCCGGCGGAGGCCCTGTTTCCCGTTTTTCCACATAAGCGCGGGGAATCGTATCAGGCGGGAAGTTCTTCCCGTTCTCCATCAATGACCGCCCCTAACGAAAAGTGTGCGCCATTGTCAGGCAATTCCAGATGCGAGACATCGCCGTCCCCGATGATGCTGGAGGCCGCGGCACCCGCCTGTGCTCTCTGCGCGTTGATGTCCTTGATCTGCGCCACAAAGCCATCCGCATAAGCGCGGATATGCGCCAGGTCTTCCCCGGCGAAATCGGCGATCTTGGTAAAGGTGGCGACGCAGTATTCGTGGCTGCCGCTGACGGCCTTCTTCAGCCCGATCCGCACCACGCCGGTGCAAACCTTGCGGCGGCGGGAGAGGAACGCTTCATTGACGAAGCGGGTATAGGGCATCAGACTGGTAGGCGGCAGTGCAATCTGGATGGGCATGTACTCACCGCTGCGCAGCAGGTAGAGCATTCTCATGTTCTTGCATGCCTTCCCCTTGTTGTTCCCGTCGCTGCCAAACTGGTTGAGAACGCAGTCCGCACAGGTGCCGCCGGGCTCACCGTAGCCGACCTTTCCATCGAAGGACTGGCACAGGGGCGGCTGGTCATCATCGTACTCGCTGCCCTCCGGCCAGTAGGCGTTGGAGTTGTGGCTGTAGAGAATGACACCCTCCAGATAAGGCGCATAGTCCGGCACATCCGGGTTTCCGGACGGGATCTCAAACTGCAGATGACCGCCGCCGGGAATCTTGATGCGGGTGAAGCTCAGGCGCAGGCCCTCCATATCATCCGCAAGATCTTCGCTGGTGAAGTCATCGCCGTCAAGGAGCTGCGGAATCTGGAATGCGGTCTTGGTCTCCATCATGGTGTTGGTCTGTTCGTACATAATCGTGTCCTCCTTAAAAATATTCCGACCGCTCAGGCGGCCAGCAGTTCCGTTCGGTTCATCTGCCGGAAGAGGGCGGGCGACATCGTCATAACGCTGTACCCGATCTCCTCCAGCTTCGTTGCCCGGTCATAGCTCTCAACATCCTGACTGAAGCGGGTCACGGCATTGGCGAGCCCGTAGAGGGAGAAATCGCCGCCGGTGATCAGATGCTCCAGAACACCGTTGCTCTCGTCCTCCGTAATGCCAAAGCTGGAGGAAGCCAGCTTGACGATGGCGGGGAGCTTTTTGGTATCCAGCATGGCTGTGGTGCTCTCCCGCATGCGATTCACCGCCTGGGCGAATCTCGCCTCAGAGATGGCGGCCCGGACAGTGTCCTTGAGCTTCAGTACAAAGGCGTGATCGTCTGCCAGCAGCGTTTCATTGGAATAGATGGAAAAGTCCTCATCGCTGGTCGCGGCACGGCCTACATGGTTACGGCGGGCCTTGGCATCATTGATCACCATGCCGTTGGAGCATACCAGGCGGTAGATCAACGGCTGGATGGTAACGGAGCCCAGTCCTGTCTCACTGTTGGAGATGATGACGCCGGCCTGTACCACATCGCCCGGGACAACATCCGCCTGCAAGCGGGGATTGACCACCTTGATATACATGAAATCGTCGGTGATCTGCGTGCTGACGAACCGTGCCTCCGGCAGCTCCCCAATGACGGGCAGCGTTACACTGGCAATGTCCAGATTGTCAATGCGGCGGTAGCGGTTGCTGAGAAACGCGCGGGCGTAGCCGTCTATGGTGCGGAGCGTCCGAAGCTCGTTTTTCTGGGAAAACCAGTAGTTGGCGTTATAGGCCAAAAGCTCCGGCGCGTCCGTGCGCATCAGCTCATAATACTTCTGCGGGATGCCGAGGTAGGTTCCTAGCTGGCGGTGCGCCGTCTGACGAATATCCAGAGGCGCGATCTTGTCCGTACCCTCCTCCGTGACGCGAAGCTGCGGCACGTCCGAGGCAACTGAGAGGGACAGGCTTCCGGTATTCACCAGATAGTCCTGCTTGGCCTTGCTCTGACGCAGAAGCTCCTGCGCCATCTGCTGAATGGTAAGTCCGGTTTTCATTGTTGTTCCACATCCTTTCTCTGCCGCTCACCAGGAAACGAGGATATCCGCGTCTCTTGCGTCGGCAGCGTAGCCTTCTTCCTCCAAAACCTTGACCAGCTGCGGCCAGTAGACCTTTTTAGGAAAGTCCAGAAAGGTTTCCTTTGCCGGTTCCGCTTCGTTTTCCTTGGCCTGCACAAAAACCTCACCGTTTTCCTGCACGGTCAGGCTGCTGTGGCCTCTGGAGTTCAGATCGGTAACCAGCGCCTCCAATACGGCGCGGCCCCGTGTCTCAAACCAGACGCGGGGGTTTACCGGCTGCCGGTTTGGCGGCTGTGTGTCCGATGCCCCAGCCACCAGCGGAGAGAGCTTGACAAGCGAGCAGTCCAGATTTGCCTTCTGATCCAGCTTCACATCGGCGTAATCAAAATCCGGAATACCATAGACGCGGATACGTGCCGTGCCGCCCTCCACCGCAAAGCGGGAGGGCTTGTCCGCCAGCCACTCCCAACGGGCGTTGGGATATGCGGCGTGGAGCATGGCGGTGATCCGGTAGTTTACATGGCACAGCAGCGCGTCTGCCAGTTGACCGCCGTCTTTTGCCGCCGCGGTCTGCTCGCGGAGCCGAGCCTCTTTTGCGCGGTAGGCACGGTTATTGCACCAGAGCGGAAGAGCCTGCGTCAAAAGCCACCACAGCAGCCAAAGGGCAAACACCGCCAGCAGCAGGGGGAGAAGCATCCGTCCGCGAACAAGCGCGAGAATGGCGATCACGATACCGATGAGAAGCGAGATGCTGCTCCGAAGGGGAGATTCTTTTTTCATTTCAGTTGCCACCTTTCAAAAATAATCTGGAAAACAAAAAAAGAGGAACCGCGTATGTGTCCAGAATCTCTTAAAACACATCACGCGGTTCCTCTTTTTCACTTCGCCGGAATACGCTTATTCCGGCAGGCGTTCCCGATCTCCGTCCACGACCTCCACAGGAGGCAGCGGCGGCTGGGCAGCGCCGGGGCTTTGCTTTCGTGCGGGTCTCTGCACTGTACGGGGAGGCTTCGTCTGCCATCCCGTCAGGCTGAGCTTCAGCCGCTTGTCCTTTTCGCTTCCGCCGTTTCTGGTACAGTCCACCAGCTCCAAAAAGCCTTGGACCCAGATGCGGGAATCCTTATGAATCTCCGCATTCGCCAGCGACAATGCAGCCGTTCCCCATGCCCAGACCTCAAAATACTGTCTGTGACCGGTATCCCTGCGCCCGATCCATTCGACCAGACCGAAGGACACATAGGGGACTTGCCTGTGACTCATTTTCAGCTGAAGGTCATTGGTCACCCGACCGAAAACATGGACTTCTGCCATACAACTCCTTTCTGCCGCGAGGGCAATACTTATATATAAAAAGTGCCAGTAAAGCGGCAGATACCCAATAAGGGTACAGTCGTCCTACTGACACTTGCGTACAAACCTGACAGCGTGCGCAGGTGGATCGCTCCACACACGGATCTAAGTCCATGCCCCGATAAGGGAAATTGCGCAAAACTCATTTACAGGGGCATTGTACCACAGGATATGGCTCGTGTCAAGCAAGAAAGACAATATATAGTATTTAATCGCGGCGTATTTTATAGATATTGTGTCTCAGCCTATTCCTTTACGAACAGACCGATGGGACAGATGTGGGTAAAACCGGGGGTGGAGATGTACCAGCAGCCGGGGCCCTCGGGCTGTTGGCTCATTTCCAAGGTGATCTCCCGCCATCCGTCCGGGAAGAGTGCGCGAAAGGTCTCGCCGGCGTGGATACCGCGGCCGTTGAGAAGCAAGCGGGGGTGGGGGGCGGTGTCCTCCGGAGAGGGCAGCCTGATTTGCCAGAGTCTTTCTCTGTTCATGATAGAACCTCCTCGTATAATAAATACAAAAAAGAAAGCTGTTTTTTTGCAGCCAACAGAAAAATACAGGTCCCGTAAAAAGGAGAGAAGAAAGCTACCGAAAAACGGGACTGCTATCAGAAAGGTATCAATTGTGCAGTAGCAAATCAAAAGGGCGGTGTCGGCAAAACAACCACGTCCCAGGCATTGGCTGCAGGACTGGCAGCGAAGGGGTACAGGGTTCTGGGGATTGACCTCGATCCGCAGGGAAATTTTTCTACGGCCTGCGGAGCAGAGAACTATAATGTCCAGACGATTTATGAGGTTATGAAGCGGGCGGCCAGCATCCAGGACGCCATTCAGCACACGAAGGGCGGCTATGATGTTGTACCGGCTAATATTATGCTGGCTGGCGCAGAGCAGGAACTCTCCCAGACCGGCAAGGAACACCGGCTGAAGGAGGCCGTGGCGCCGGTGGCCGGTGACTATGACTTTATCGTGATTGACACACCGCCTTCCCTGGGCGTGCTGACGGTGAACGCCTTTACCTGTGCCACCGATATTCTGATTCCGACAACGGCGGGAATTTTTGCGACCGCCGGGATCTCCCAGCTCAACGAGACCGTCACCAGCGTTCAGAAGTATTGCAATCCGGCTGTAAAAGTGAGAGGAATTTTGTTTACGAGATTTAATCCGCGGGCGAATATCAGCCGGCAGATGAAGGAACTGGCGGAGCAGCTTGGCGAATACATTTCTGCGCCGATCTACAAGACATACATTCGATCTGCTGTAGTGGTGGAGGAGGCCCAGGCGAACAGCCAGGACATTTTTGACTATGCCAACAAGTCTACGGTGGCAGAAGACTATAAAGCATTTATTGACGAATTTTTGAAAGGGGTAAATGAATAATGGCAGAGAAAGCAAAGTTTGATCGGGAGGCTGCGTTTAAGTCTATCATCGGAGCAGGACGCCAGAGCGAGAATGCTGTTGTTGCTGAAGAAAAAAATGCAAAGAAAAATAGTGACCGGGTGCAGCGGGCCTATTATCTGGATCGGGATATTGATAAAGCGCTGCGTAGGATGGCGCTGGAGGAAGGAAAGAATCTGACTGAGTCTATTAATGATGCTTTGCGTAAAGGACTTGTGGAGTATCTTTGATAGAATCTGTGTGAAAAAATGCGGAAGGCAAGCAATACTTGCCTAAATGTAAACCGTGTGCGGTTTACATTTGATGGGCATTTGTTTAATTTGGAGGTAAAAGAGTGGAACTGTCTCAAAAGCTAAAAGAATTAAGGAAGAAGCAGGGACTAACACAGTTAGAACTGGCCGAAAGGCTGTTTGTGTCCAGGCAGGCCATATCTGGATGGGAAGCAGGAACGTCGAGGCCATCGACAGAGAATCTGCAGAGCCTGAGCAGGTTATTTAATATCCCGCTGGAAACGCTGCTGGATGACTCAGCAGAGGCGGAGCCTGCGGCGGCGCAAGAGAAACTTCCGGCAGAGGAGCAGGCAAAAGAAGAGGACAAGGGACAGGGAAAGGCCAGAAGATACAAGGCCATAGTCCTGGTGATCGTGCTCTTGGCGATTTTGCTCACCACAGCGGTATTGGCACACAGGAGAACGGCCCAAGAAAAAATGGGTGCCATGACTTTTAGCGAAATGGAATGCGACGACTTTGATTTTGCTGGGGCCGAATCTGTGCCGATGGAGGGCTTTGGCGAAGGGAGGTGAAAGAAATGCGCAGACTTTTGTGTATGGTACTGACCGGAGCGGTGATGATTGGATGCCTGTGTACCGGCACCGGCGCTGTTGACGAATCAAATGTCGTTTCAAAGGAATATGAAACGACGGGAACGGCCATCATACGGGCAACAAGAAACTTAGACTGGACTATAAAGGCAAATGGCACGGTGGTAGCGGATACAAGTTTCACAATGTCGGCTGGTGAAACGGTATGGATTCGCGCGAACTATTCTCCGGAAAATGCCAGCTTGGACTTCGGATTAGTTGACTCAAATGAGAAGTTTCACTATATCAATGTGACAACAGGCAGCATTGACAAGACGATTGAGATTCCGGAAAACGGGGATTATACGCTGGCGATTAGGAACAATTCGAGCAAATCGGTTAAGGTGACTGGAGTTGTGAGATACTGAGGGGAGGCAAGGGAGCGGCAAAATTAACTGGTAACACGTACTATTTCAAGAGACCTGAAAGGAGTAAAAACATGAAAAAGCGGGTTTTAAGTTTGATGTTAGCCACCGTGATGTGCATGGCACTTGCTGTAACAGCAAACGCTGTTGAATATGATTCCTCCGTGTTGTCTGTTGAGCAGACGTCGCTTATTAACGGAAATTTCCCTAAGAATGTTCGTGGCGAAACTTATGGAACTGCTTTGATGGCAGAGGTAGTAGGGAAAATGCCGGATTTACAGGCTGCGATTGGGACGAATGACCAGGAGGGATATGTCCGAACCAGTGATTTGAGTCACCCAAAATTTGAAACACCGCAGGACGCTCTTGAATGGCAGAAAACTCAGCCCGATTCCTATTACATCCCCTTATATGATTTTCAGGGAAATGAGATTGGTTCTTTCCTTAGAGAGCGTAATAATTTGACGATTGCAGAAATGGAAGCGATGAAAGGTTAATCTAAGGATCAATATTCGTAGAGAAGGAGAAGTCGAGATAGCTATATAGTTATCTCGGCTTCTTTTTTCACTAACGGTTTACCCGTTTGTGCCCTTTAGGAGCGTGAACGGGTAAACCGTTATAAGGTTAATTTTGGTAATATGTTGACACTGCCAGTTACGTATGGTAAGATGTTCTTGGATAGAAAAGGCTGTGGTAGATGCTGATTGGAGCCTTGAAAGAAAGGGGGGAATAGATGGCGGTGGCCGCGGCCGGGGTGTGATCGGCAGCAGCGGGAATGAAGCAGGCTCGTCTGGGCGAGGATAAATAGTAATTAGGCCCAGAGCGTCTTGGTCGGTATTACCGGCTGGGGGGTTAGCATTTTGCTAATTTAGAAGCCATTTTTAGGATTAATGTTCCTATATGATGTGCGGGTTTGCCATAGTCTCAGCCCTCTGCCAATGAAAAGGCAGAGGGCTGAGATTTAATCTACGGGTTTATATTTCGTCACAGTTTTCAAATGGGTTTCGGGGTTTCCGTTCAAAACAAGGTCTGCATATCCCTTGGGTCCAAGATTTTATTCGCATCCCCACGGGGCCGTGAACTCCCGACACTGACATCTGCAATAATATTCAATTTTGGCGTGTTGTGCTCACTCATCGTATTTCTTCATTTCTATGATATTTGGGTCTTCCGGCGCGGCAGGCTGACCGTCTATCTCCGATTCAGCCCGGCACGCTCCAAGCTCCTCCAGCCCCAGCAGCGCGCCACGGGGTATCCTTACTCCCGGCAGCTCGGCTCCGGGAGGGCTTTGAAGATAGACGCGGTAGCTGTTGCCGATCAAAAATTTTTGGTACCGGTCCAGCAGGAGGTCATGCGCAGAGCCGGAGTCATCCATCAGGCGGATACGCTGGTGTCCTCCTATGGGCGCCCGCCTGATGGCAATACACACGCCCTCCACCGTTTCATAGGCCCCCTGACGGATCGTGCGAAACAGTAAAATACAACGGGCAACGATACAGCCGGACAGCAGGGCGCTGAGCGGCAGGAGAACCGGATCGCGCAGGGCGATGCGGCCGGTAAGCCCTATCAGGAAAATGACCGGCCCTGCGGCGGCGGATAAGAGCCACCGCCGCAGGATCGGAGCAGGCCAGTTTTCAAACCCGCTCATGCACAGGCCCTCTCAAAGATGACCTGCTTGCGAAGATAGAGATTGGCAACCGCCGCTGTCACAGATTGACACGCTGCGGCAGTCCGCATTTCCGATACGATGTTGTCGCTGGTCGTCTCCTGATCTCCATACAGCAGCGCAAGCGTCTGCTGACTGCCGACGGCAGCCGAAATATCGCATTCCGCGCATCGAACCAGTTCCGCCGTGGAAAGCGGCGCGCAGCGGCTGAGAGCCATAATGTGCCGCTCCGGCTCCGTGCGCCGGTCACGCCGAAAGAGCGCCGCAGCCAGTGCGGGAGCGGTCCCGCTGCGCAGCAGTTTCAGAAAGGTCACCACCTTCAGGGGAAAGCTGCTTGAGATGGGAACAACATAAAGCCCGCCGAGAAGGTCATAAAGCGCGTCAAAATCCGTCGTGCCGCTGCCCTTGGCAACAAGCCCCCGTGTTACGAGCCGGTCAAGGCAGTCTGAAAAGCTGCGCCGGGGGAAAAGCTCCATTCCGTTGGAGAGCTGTTCATAAAAGTCCTCTGCACGCTGCCGGTCTGTCAGCCGCCAGCACAGGGCCGTCCAAAGCGTCATCTCCTGCGGGTCCATTCCAAACTCATGGTGATCCATGAGGATGACCGGATAACGCCGCCCCTTATCGCGCCGGCAGCGGAAATGCCCCAATGCCGTATAAAGTGTTTTTTCTGCCATACGAATTTCCTCCTTATGCACTCTTGAGATCCTGTTCCGTGCAGGCGATGTAGAACTCCCGCACGAGCCGCTCCCGGCGCAGCTTTTCCGCCGCCCGTGAGATGCAGGCTCCGATGTAGTTTGGTTTCTTTTGATATAGCTTGGCGATATCCGCACAGCTGTAGCCTCTGACCCGCAGCTCCATCGCTTCGATCCCAAGCCGGGCGGTGCCGTGGTAGCGGTTTTTGAAATGGGAAAGCAGGACGGCGGAGGAAACGTCAGAGATCAGATCTTCTGTGTGAAAAGGGCTGACCGGCTCCGGCGCTCCCATCTCGGCAAAAGCGTCCAGCGACAACAACGGCAGATTTTTTCGCGCAGATTGGATCTCACGGCAGCGATCCAGCAAATAATTTCGGATAACGGTTCTGGCGTAAGCGGGAAATGCTCCCATTTCCTCCCGGTAAGAAACCGCCGCGCGGCAAAGCGCGATACAGCCTTCCTGGTACAGATCATCATGTCCCATGCCGTCCACCGTCTCATTGGTCTTGATGCTGCGGCGAAGCACCTGTTCTACCAGCGCAAGGTGATTCTCCACTCTCTGGCGCTGGAGATCGTTCAAGGTAAATTCCATACTCATGATTTCCCTTCTTTCTATGTTTGATTTTGCTATGCCGCTCTTGCTGGGGCGGCGCGAAACCTGCGGCTGAGCGCAATGACCTCGTCACAGCGTGCGGCGGAGAATTTAGCGATATGCGCATCCTCGGCGGGAAGCCCCATAGACAGCTGCAGCAGGCGGTAGGCTTCTTTTCGGCTCATGATGCCATTCTTCCAGAGACTGTCCAGGGCCACATGCGCATCGTGCCGCTTTTTCCGCAGGGCCTTATCCGCCAGCGTCCCCATGGGAAGCATCGTTTTCCGGTGCGCGGCCACATAGCAGTCACAGGCGGGGTACCGTCCGCAGACATAGTATTTGGCATCGGGGTCTGGGGCCTTATCGCCATAAACCACGCTGGCCGGGCGAAGATACGCTCTGGAACCACAGGCAGGGCAAGTGATGTTGATTCGTTTCATGCAAGATCTCCTTTCTGTTTCTGGTGTTTTGAAGTGAGGGTCAAAGTGATGAAGCTGTGAGGTATTCCATCGGACACTGCTCGGAACTGCTCATTTCCCAGGTCAGGTATCTGGAAAAGAGGGATGAGAAGGCGTCCCTGCTGAGCGTTCCGATGCATTCTCCCGGATCGATCCGCTCTCCGGTTTCTTCTTCAAACTCCCGAACGCCGACAAGCAACGGCGCGCCATCCTGTCGGGTCGCCGCGAGGCAGCCGGAGCGGTCAACCTTGCAGGGATGTGGGCACGGCCCACAGGGGACATAAATGGCGTTACGCCAGTTTCCTTTGCAGCTGAACAGCAGTTCATACAGGTTTCGTTTGATTTGATCCATGGGAGCCTCCTTAAAAATCCCTCATAGTATTACGCGCCGCTCAAGGGGGGTATCGTCCCCTTAAAATTTGAACTTTTTGTAAAGAATTGAAAAAGCGGCCCGCATATAGCAGACCGCTTGACAGTTTCAAGAAATTGCGTATAATATAAATCAAATTATCATAATATAGTTTATCATACGAAAGCCGTGAATATTGGAGGTGGCACAGATGAACTTTATCGGACGAAAAGAAGAATTGAATACGCTGGAAAAGGAATTCCGCCGGGATGGCAGCTTTGTTGTGATCTACGGACGGCGCCGCATCGGAAAGACGACCCTGATCAAAGAATTCATCAAAGATAAACAGGCATTTTATTTCCTTGCGACGGAGGAAGTGGAGTCCCAGAGCATGAAGCGTCTTGCCGGCGTGGTAGCCCGGGTCACTGGAAATTCCATGCTGCAGCGGGTCACCTTCACGGACTGGCTGGATCTGTTCCGGGAGATCGCCAACTACCGTCCGGAGGAAAAGAAGGTGCTGGTCATTGACGAGTTTCCGTATTTGGTCAAGACGAACGCGGCCTTTCCGTCCATTCTGCAAAATGCCTGGGACGAGATCCTGAAGGACAGCAATGTTATGCTGATCCTCTGCGGGTCGCTGATCAGCATGATGCAGAAGCACGCCCTTTCTCACGACAGCCCGCTCTATGGCCGGCGCAGCGCGCAGATTCGCTTGAAGCCGCTGCCGTTTACAGACCTCTATGCCGTGCAGGGGCAGCCGTTCTCCCATGCGGTGGAGCAGTATTCCGTAACGGGTGGTGTTCCGAAATATCTGGAGTTTTTCGAGCCAGGGAAAAATCTCTATCGTCAGATTCAGGAAGTCGTTCTCTCAAAAAATGGATTTCTCTATGAGGAGCCGAACTTCCTGCTGAAAGACGAGGTACAGTCCGCGAACAGCTATTTCTCCATCATTCGCGCTATTGCGGACGGCAACCACAAGCTGGGCAAAATTGCGGGCGCCCTGGGCATGGAAACATCCTCGCTGACGCCCTACCTCTCCACGCTGATTGATCTGGACTTTCTGAAAAAGGCAACACCGGTCACGGAGAAAAATCCGGAGAAGTCCCGAAAGGGTCTCTACTTCATTTCAGATAATTTCATCCGCTTCTGGTTCCGCTATGTCTATCCCTACAAGGGGGAACTGGAACTGGACAATCAGCAGATCGTTCTGGACGAGTTGGAGAAGGACTTTATTCAGAAATTCGTTGCCTTCTCCTATGAGGACATCTGCAAGGATATCTTTGCCTCCCTGTGCCGGAACAAGGCGGTGGACTTCGTGCCCTCCCGCATCGGCTCCTACTGGCTCAATGACATCAACGGCGATACGGAGATCGATGTGATGGCGGTAGATCACCAGAAGAAGCAGGTATTCGCCGGGGAGTGCAAGTACCACAATAAGCCGGTGGATGCGACGGTCTATTATGAACTGGAGGAAAAGGTAAAAAAGTCTTCGGAGCTGCGCACGGCTTTCCCTGGGTATAAGGTGCTGTACGGTCTGTTTTCCAAGAGCGGGTTTACCCAACGGATGCTCGACCAGGCCGAGGGGCGGGATGATATTCTGCTGATTCAAGAAGACCACATTTTATAAATTGCCAAAGTGGCTGCACACGGCCTTCACTGCATAGTCTCCTTCTTTTGTGCGCAATAAAACGTATTAGGAAACACACAAGGACTAACTCTTGACTTTTTGCGTATAATAGAATATGATTGTATTGCAAACCAATACAATCATATTTGAAAGGAGTGCTTTTATGGCTACAAGTGTTATGCAGGTGCGTGTTGACGATGATCTCCGCGCCAAGGCTGCCGCTGTCTACGATGAACTCGGCATCGACCTTCCCACCGCTATCCGAATGTTTTTGAAACGCTCTGTCGTGGTAAATGGCGTTCCCTTTTCCATGACGCTGCCCAAGCAGGAATACAGAGCTGACCGGGCGATCCGTGCCGTGAAAAGTCTGAGTGAAGCCGCACAGCAGAACGGCACGGCCGATATGTCGCTGGATGAGATCAATGCTGAAATTGCAGCGTCCCGGGCTGACCGTGCGTCAAGAAATGCTCGGAACGGAGCGTAACCATGAAATACTATGTTGTACTTGATACGAATGTAGTGGTGTCCGCTCTGTTTAACATTTCCTCCGTTCCCGGTATGATTCTGCAAGAAGCTCTTGCGGGGCGTGTAATTCCTCTGCTGCATGAGGATATTCTGGACGAATACAACGATGTTCTGCACCGCCCTAAATTTAAGTTTGACCGCCGGGACATTGAAATTGCGCTGACAGGCTTGATTAAGCGAGGTATCTTTTTGGAAGCTGCCACGATTGAGGACTATGTCCCCGACCCCGATGATGCAATTTTCTATGAGGTGGTTATGGAAGCAAGAGAAACTACCGACGCTTATCTTGTAACCGGCAACATCAAGCATTTCCCGGTCAAGCCCTATGTGGTGACGCCAAAAGAGATGCTGGAAATCCTGAACGAAAATGAACGCTGATTAGACCATTTCGCCGTGTCGCAATCTATTCAGTAACATAGCTTTTTTACAGAGGTGCATTTGCGAAACGAGAAGTGTGGCTTCGATGACTTCATTTTTCGCAAAAACTGTGATATACTGTACCATAGAAAGAGAGGTGCGAATCTGATGTCTGGCCATATCTATACACAGAGCGAGATTTTCGCTGTAGTACGGCAGCTGCTAAAAAAGTATCATGCGGAAAGCGCGATTCTGTTCGGCTCTTATGCAAGGCAGGAAGCGGATGCGGCCTCCGACATTGATTTGATCGTGGTCGGTGGCAGCAAATTTGATCCGACGGATATTTTCTGCATTGCAGAGGAACTGCATCGCACCATGGGAAAAGCTGTGGATGTTTACGAACTGCGGGAGGTCAATGCTGGTTCCGCTTTCTATCATACGATCATGGAGGAAGGAGTCCGAATCGCATGAAATATAGTGACCAGCAAAGAATTGAAAAGATGCGGGAGACGACGGAGAAGCTCCTGCGTTATGTGGAGAAAGAAAATATCACTCCCGAGAAAATTTTTGCAGAAGAAGCAGTTCAATGGACCGTTACAACACCGCTCTACAACATTGGAGAGCACGCTGCTAATTTATCAGAGGACTTCAAGAAGCAATATCCGGATATTCCATGGGTGAAGATTGCAGGACTGCGGCACAGGCTGGTGCATCATTATGAGGATACGAACTGGACCGTCATTTGCGCAATCATATTTGATGTTTTGCCTTCGTTCCTTGATGAGTTGAAAAAGCTTTGCCCCACACCGTGATCCACATACGGAAACGAGTAGACAGAAATGGGAAGAATAGGACGAACCGCCCCGTTATGCTGATGGAAAATGCTTGAAAAACCTGCGAAAGCGGTAAGCGCAGGACCGGGATATACTTCTCCGCCACTGGGATCTATGCGAGAATTGATGCTGAAAAGAAACGCGCAATTTAGGAGAAATTCTTCTGCAATTCCGTATCGAACAGGTTGCCGTCTTGACAAGAAGACCGGTCACTTATGATGCGGCTAAAGAGTCTTGCAAAATAGTTATGCGAAGAAAAATTGTTGAAGGGGTACCGCTTCCAAAGGCGGTACCCCTTCTGCTTCCCATAACTTTTTGCTGGACATAAATCGGATTATGAGAAGTTTCTCATAACCCAATGATCCAGAACGGCCCGCCGGCACTCGCACGTCTGCTGGCTTCGTTCAAAATGATGGACAAGTCCCACGCTTTTTGACTGCGGCGGTAGCTGGCGGGATCAGCTACAAGGATTTTTTCGTCTTGGACGCCCCGCAGCACGATAAAATGTCCGGACTTCGTAAAATGCCCCTTGGTCATCAGGGCCACGACTAACTTCCCGTCTGCCAGGGCATCCAGAATGCGCTGCGGTTCCGAAGCGGTACACCCTTCAACGGAAAGCCCCCACGCCTGTGCCGCGCCGGGGATCAAAGTGTGGTAGGAGCCGCTTTTGCTGCACCAATAGCCGTGCTCATAGGCCCACCGTGCCATTTGGGCAGGATCAACGGTCTCACCGGTCAGCGAGGAGACTACAATAGCCATGGAAGTTGGCCCGCAGCCATACCCCCCGATATGGTCGGTGCCATAAGGCTGGTTGGCATAGCGTTCATCCAACTGGTTGAAGTAGATGACATCTGTTGCGCCATCGGTAAAGCGCACATCGCCAAGAGCTGTAATGGTGTTGGTGGAGGGAGCGTATTGGAACAGGCCGTCGCCAAGAAACAGGCTGAGATTTTCCGCATAATTTTCCGCCAGATCTTTCTGTTCGTCAGTCAGCGCAAAGATGGTGTCCGCAAAGTAGGCTTCACCATTATAGCGGATCGTGTAGATGTACCATGTCTCCACCGTATCTTCCTCGCCATCCTCCTCCGCAGGGACAGTACGCACCTCCATTGTTCGGCTGAAGCTGTAAAGGTGCGTGAGGCCCGCGCGCAGGATCTGCTCCATGTCGGCAAGGGCGATAGAGGCAAAGTCCAGTTCTTTTGCCGCACAGTATTGAGAGATAAATAGGTTGGCGTTGCTGATGAGATCCCCCTCATAGGGATTGACTACTTCATAGTGATCTCCGTCTGTTCCGGCAAAATCATTGGCGATGCGCTCCTGCACATTCTCAATGCCCTCTCCGAGAATCTGATTGATCGCAAAGGCAGCCTGATTCATATTTTCCGTAATGGCCGCGTTGTCATTGAGGATCGGCTGCCCGGCTGCTCCGGACGCTCCGCTGTCCGTCAGGCTTCCAAAGATAATCCCCGGCAGGAGCAAAATAAAAAGCAGCGGCAGCGCCAATAACACCAGTGCGGCCGCCGCTATTTTCCCGATATGCTTTCGTGCGGACAATGCCGCTCCTATGGCAGCTCCATAGGGCCCGCCTGCCGCAGCGCCCTTTGCCGCGGCGGAAATGGCCTTGCCGGTCCGCACTGCCTTCATGGTATTGGATGCAACAGAAGCTGCCTCATCCAGTCCGGTATGGTTATGTTCGCTCATGGTCGTATCCTTTCCAGTCTAAAGGTGGCGCCTGCATCGCTTGCGACAGACCGCTTTTTGCGAGGCAGATCGGGGCTTTCAAAAATCCACACTTCTCAATCCGCACAGTCTGTGGTAGAATACCCCTCGTGTGCGATAGGAGGGGAAGAATATTGTTTTATACGCAGGAAGAGTCCGCTGTTTTGGGCGGCTTTCTCAGCAGCTACTTGAATCGTGACTCCGCATCAGACCATGTCCGAGATGCGTTTGCACGATTTCAAGTCGGATTGGAACGGGGCTGTTTGCAAAAATCGGAGCTGCAATGGGCCGAACAAACGCTGCTTGCCCTAAAGCCGCTTTGGTGGGAAGAGTGGGAAGATCACCGTGCCTTGATGAGTGCGCTGCTCAAGACACAGGCACTTCTGCGCGCCGATGAATGAGATTTCCCACAGACATAAAAAAGCCCCTGCTGCACGCAGGAGCCAGCATATAAGAATGACCCTTGACTGCTTTCGTGTTCCGCAGTCAAGGGTCATTCTATGTAAGTCTTGGGCTCTACCATCACTGGTTACCTCCGATTTCTACAGATTTGAGGGTTACTGGTACATCGGACTCACCTTTCTTTCTGTATTTATAAAATAGCAGATTTTCTATTGGTTTGCAATCCGCAAATTGTACGAAATAGCCATAATGCAAACTGTGTATCCATCTGATTTTAGACGGATTGCCGTTAATTTGATTGACGATGCAGGACACGGTACAGTATAATAACAGTGTTGTGGGGTTTCAAACAGCCGCAGCCAGGCAGGAAGGCCTATGCAGCCGGCTGCCAATTTTGACTTTCCAATGCCAAAAGATATGCGTATGTTTTTGGTGCGGCGCTGCAAAGCGACGCCATTTTTTTGCTGTCATCACGGTAAGTGAGCCAGTACACGAAGCAGTCCGCAAAATACTCCTGCTCGTTGGTAAGCGCATACGGACGGAGCAGGGCTGCTGCGGTTCCGGATTCCTCCTGATAAAAGCCTTCCGTCTGAGATGGGAAGCCCATCAGCTCATCGAGAAAGTGGCCAAACTCATGGACGGTGGCCCCTGCCGAGGATACAGTGATTTGGCGGCTTCCGTAATTGGTTGCCCCAATACAGCTCATATTCCGCTCTTCACTCAATCTTGCGAGGTATTCATAGTCAATGGTGTACTGCCACCCTCTTTCCGCAAATGCCTGCCGGATCGGCTCTGGGATCTTTTGAAGTTCCAGCAGATAGCTGTTCAGATGGACGCCCTCTTTATTGTTCAGAGGGATCGTCTCCAGAATGGGTGGCGGCGCAACGGTAAATTCCCCGGTCAAAAGAGCATAGAGAAGATCCACAGCCTCGCCCCGTGTGATGATGTCCGTCCCTGCACAGGTGTCTTCGCATAAGCCAAAGCTCACAGCAGCGTGGAAAGCATTGTCCTGCGAAGACAGGGTTTCCCCCTCCGGGTAGAGCTGAGAACTGTAAAGGGCAATGTCAAAGGCAGCAAAGCCGCTTTCATAGATGGCATAGCGGCACAGGCGGGAGTCCGGCGCCGCCATAGCCGGCAGATTCAGCCATCCATCCGCATAGCCCTGGTTGATACAGGCATCACCGCCATAGCCGGCAGGATCCGAAAGGGCGTCTTCTTTATCAAAGGCCCGGCAGATCATCGTTGCCCATTGGCGCACCGTAATCGGTGTGTCCGGTGCATACCGGCCGTTTCCCGTACCGTAAGTAATGCCTCGCCCAGCAAGGTAAGCGACGCTTTCATAAAACGGAGATGCTTCCGGCACATCAGAAAAGCCGTCAGAGGCGGCAAAGGCGGAAACGGACAGCAGCGCGCTGATGATCAGCGTCAAAAGGACGGCAGCAAATCCTTTTTTGTGTTTCATAGTTCAGCTCCTCACATTAGAATTGGGAAAGCGCCCCGGATAGGGCGCTTTCCCTGAAAAGGATTGGATTTAGTAGCCAGTCTTGGGGAGTGTGGGTGTATTCCAGAGGCGGCGGATGATCGTTACCCAGCTTGCCGTTGCGGTCTGCCAGGTGCCCTGATATTTGCCGCCCACATCGGCGCGGTTGACCATCTGATAGCCATTGACCGCGTTTCCATTCACCATCACGCTCAGCGTGGGGTTGACAACGCTTTGGAAGCCGACAGGAACCTTGCCGAAGTCAAAATAGATGTCGGTCACCACTTCGCCAGCCTGCATGGGAATGGCGTTGAGGCTGAAGCTGTAGTTATTGCCGGTAAGCAGGTTGCTCGCCAGCACCTGATAGCTCGCGTTGTAGTTGGTCTTATAGAGAATGCGATAATTGAGACGCGCGCTGTAGGTACCGGTGGTGAGCGTCGTGGGGCGAGCCACATCGTAGGGAATTTTATCGTGCCAGAAGAAGGACTCCAGCGGCACGTTGGAGGTGTTGGCCACCGTCAGATCGTAGCGCATGGACTGGCCCGCCATGACCTGCGCGTTGCCCCGCTTGGTGATGGTAACGCCGAGGCAGAAAGCTTGATAATCTGACCGGGATATTCCAGCGTCACATCATGCACGGTAGGATCGAGCTGCCAATAGGCGGGCGCTGTGACCTCCCGGATCTGATAGCGGGTCAGCGGCAGCGGCTTGCTGGCCGCAACGCCCCGGGCATCCGTTGTGATGTAGTCCACCACCTTGCCGCTGCGGGCATTGACGATCTCATAAACAGCGCCCTTGAGCGGAGTACCTGCAGCGGTGCCGGTGACCTCGTTATACTCAGCGGCGTACTTATAAATCTGGATCTGGCCCGTGACAGCGGTATTTTCCCACTCAATCTCCACGGTTTTGCCCGGAGAGACATAGACGGTCTTATACTGCTTATCCAGCGTGTAGCCGGGGGCGGCTTCCAGTTCTCTCAGATAAAAGCGGCCGCTCAGCCCGCCAGGAATCTCGTCAATGTAGATGTAGCCCTCATCGTCCGAGGTGTACTCTCCAATGGGCTTCTTGTTCGCATCATAGAGGACAAATTTTACACCATAGATCCCCTCGCCCGTGGCGCTGTCGATTTTGTGGATAACGATGCCGCTGAGCTTTTTGTTGGTCACTTGCAGCGTCACACGCTTGCCGTCCTTGATCTCAAAATAGTGGGGCGTATCATCCAGCCGGAACGATTTGTTAGACGTGACCTCTTTTGCATAGTAACTACCATCCTCCAGAGCCACGAACACACGGCCATTTTTGTCCGTCGTAACGGTATCCACCAAGGCATCATCCACCTTGCGGATCTCAAAGGTCGTGTTGGGGATGCGCTCGCTGTGATCGTCCTCGTTGACCTTGATAATCTCCACGCCGCCCACAGGATCGTTGTAAAAGTGGAGCGTTTGGGTGTCATTAGGATTGATCACCACGGTCTGGGTGCGGGTGTTTTCTTCGATGGTGTAGCCGGGGATTGTCTCAACCTCCGTCACCACCAGTGTGCCGGTGACGCCCTTGAGAATGATCTGCCCGTTCTCATCCGTGTAATACAGACCGTTGGAGCTGATTTTTCCGTTTTCGTCGGGGACAAACTCGCCGGCAGCGGTGGTAATTTTGAACGTAACTCCCGCCAGCGGTTTCTTCGTCACAGCGTCCAGCTTGTTGATGATGAGCGCGCCCTGACGCTTATTCCAGAAGGTCAGGCTCTGCACCGTCCCTGCCTTGATGAGAATGTCCTGGGGTGTGCCGTCCAGCACGAATCCATCCACAGATTTGATCTCACGGGCAACTACGGTAGTACCGGGTTCTAAACCGTTCAAAACGATCTCACCCGCCTTGTCCGTGTAATATACGCCGTCATCGGGGCCAACGGCAGCGCCGCTGCCATCTACTACCTTGAAGGCAACGCCAGAAAGCGGCTCGTTCTCCGTTCCTTCGATATATTTGTGGATCACCAATGTGGTAGAAGGTTCGTTGTCAAAGGTCAGGCTGTTGGGTACACCGCTCCTGACCACAATGGTTTTTGGCGTCTCATCCTTGATATAGCCGATGGGCGCTTTATCCTCAGACACAATAATGGTGGCATTGGGATTCAGGGCAGTAATGGTCACAGTACCGTCAGAGCCGGTGACGAACCGTCCGTTGTCTGTTCCAATGGGCTTGCCCTCACTGTCCTTCACAATGAACTCCGCCTTTGCCAGAGGTTTCTTTGTCAGTGCGTCCCGTTTCAGAATGGTCAGGTTGCAGAGGGGCTTATTGTAGAATGTCAGAGGCGCGTTTTCACCCGCCTGTACTGTAATAGTCTGGGGTGTGCCGTCCAATGCGTACCCCTCCGGGGGACGAATTTCCTTTGCCACGATGGTCGTACCGGCAGGTAGCTTAGGAAGCTGGATGGCCCCGGACTTGTCCGTGGTGAACTCGCCGTTGGCGGTGCCGATGAACGTACCCTTATCGTCGGTGACGAGGAAGGTCGCGCCTGCCAGCGGCGTTTTGTTTACATCATCCGCCAGTTTCTTGATGAGGACGGAGCCGTAAGGCTGGTTGCTGAACCGGAGCGTCACCACATCCTGATCCTTACCGCTCAGCAGCACGGTCTGGGGCGGCGTGTCGATGGAATAAAACGGACTGGCTTTGGTTTCTTCCACGATATAGGTGCCCGCTTTCAGGCGGGTGAGGATGATGGAGCCATTTTCCGAAGTGGTGTAGGTGCCAATGACGGTGCCGCCGGTGCCGGAAGTGCCGCCCAGATAGCGGATCTGGAACTCCGCTCCCTGTAAGGCCGCGCCGGTTTTTTCATCATACTTGAATATCACCAGCGCGCTGAGAGGGCGGTTCTCCCAGATTTTGACCGCGTTTTCGTTGCCAGCCAGATAGAACTCCTGAGTCGGTTCGTCAGCGGGGGCGAATCCGGATGCCGGGGCTTCCTCAGTCACTTTATACCAGCCGCTCTTGAGGGCATCGCCCGTGAAGATGATCTCGCCATGGTCATCCGTGTAAAAGCTGCCGAGGTCATTCATGGTGCCGGTGCTTGTGTTGTCCGATGCCCACCAGATGTGGAACTTGGTGTTGGGGATGGGGTCTTTGGTAACTTCGCACCGCTTGATGATTTTCAAAGAAGGCTTCATGGCGTTGAAGAACGTCACCGTGCGGGTCTCGCCGGGGCCGAGGGCGATCGTCTGGGGAATGTCGCAGAGGATCACATCGGAGGGAACATTGACCTCCGTGACCTTGTAGCTGCCCACAGGGATATTCGCCAAGAAAATACGTCCCGCGCCGTCCGAGGTCGCGGTGGTGGAGTAGCTGCCGTCGATCTGCTCAATTTTGTAGGCCACATGGGCAATGGGTTCCCCGGTGGCAATGTTTTTCTTCAGGATCTCCAAACCGGGTTTTACATAGTTGGTGAAGGCGGCCTCCACAGTCCCGGCACCGGCCAGCAGAGCGATGTCCTGATGGGTGCCGGTCTTGATATACGGTTCCTCCACGGACTGCTCGGTAATGCGGTACACACCGGGCTGGAGATCGGGCAGTGTCTTTTCGCCGTCCACGGTGACGGTGGTGGAGTAGTTGCCCGTCAGGGATTCCACCAGAAAGGTCGCCTTGACCTTGGCGAAGGTCTGGGCATCTGCCTTGGTGATTTTAAGGCTGGGCAGAGGGCTGTTGCTTGCGGAAACAGTGTACTGCTTGTCACCGTCGGTCACGTCCACATAGACGCTGTGAGGGGTGGGGTCCAGAGCATAACCCTCCGGAGCTTCCACCTCCACGAATGTCCACAGACCCTTGGTGACGTCCTTTACCTCGATAATGCCGCCGTTTTTGGTCACATCACTGCCAACGATCTGACCGTCGCGGTAGATGTTGAATACAGCGCCATCCAATCCACGGTCAGTCCCGGCAATCACCTTCTTGAACGTGATGTCGCCATCTCCAGCAACGGGAGGGGGCGGATTGTCGCCGCCTTCCGGCTTATCGTCCGTCACAACCTTACGGGCTGTGTGATAGGCAAAGAAGCTCTGGCGGCCAGCGGTTCCGGAAGTGGCAAGAACGGCCCACTTGCCAGACATGTCCTCCACGATGGATGCCTGCTTGCCCTGTGCAGTATATTCCTCGATCTGTTTCTGAAGTTCCGCATCCTCCTTAGCTTTCTGCGCCAGCATCCAGTTGTAATAGCCAACATAGGTTTCATAGGTGTCGGCGTTGGCAAAGCCGCCGGCATCAATGTCACCGGAGGTATCGCCGCCCGCGGATTTGTCGCTCTGGTTGTCCCAGATGTAGGTCTGCAAGGCCATGAACAGACTGCCGGGGATCTCGCCGGTATAGTCCGCGATATAGGACATCATCCATTTGACGTTTTCCTTGGTGATGGTGTCCATCTCACCCAAGCCGGTCTTGGCAGCAGCTTTTTCCCACAGGGCATCTGCGTCCGCGCCAGTGGCGCTTTGGTAGGTGTAGCTGTTCAAAAAACTGGCTGTCCCGTACCGATAGGAATAGCCGAGATCCATGCAATAGAGCTGCCTTCCGGCAGCCATAGGCGGGCGGTAGGAATAAGGCTGACCGGTGGAGGTCAGCCGGGTAGACCAGAGATTGGGGTTTGTGGTTGCTTTGATGCCCGTTCCGCTGCCAGTTGCCGCCAATGCGGAGGTGGGCAGCAGTGTCAGCAAGGTCAAAAGAGCCAACATCGCTGACAAGATCCGTGTTTTCCATGTTTTCATACACTGATTTCCTTTCACATTTTCATAATAGAAAAGCAGGCCGTATAACACGACCTGCTCTTTCAGAAAAGGGATATTTACTTGTTCATAATAGGTATATCTACCTGTGAGATCACACATCCATCGTAGAGAAAGAGCTGAACGCAGTACCAGCTTTCCTCTCCGGCAGCATTGACGCCCTTGGCAATGCCAACACCGATAGCGTTCAGGCGTTCATTGCGTATATTCCGCAGATGTGTCTCGGAATTGGCCCAGCCATCGACTGCCGCTTCCGCGAGGCTCACATCATGTTGGGAAAGGTAACGTGTGGCGATCCGATGGATGTTTTCCGCCATGTACGGGCAGTCCGTGACCGTATTGAAGTTCCGACCATCCGGTCTGGTGTGGGAATAGACCGTGTTGGCGGCCATTTCATCAGCCCGTACCTGCGCCGCCTGCATGAGCTTGTCGCTGGTGGTCAGGGCTGCAATGCCGTTTTCCTTACGGAGTGCGTTGGTACGGTCCACGATGTCCTGTTTCATGGCATCCACATCGGCTGGGGCTGTGGATTCTGGCTGCGGTACCGGCTTGTCCGGTTCTGCCTTTGCAGGCGCTTCCCCGGTGTAGGGCTTGCCGCTTTCCACCTGCACACAACCGTTAACGCTGTCCCAATAAACATTGAAACCGACCTGTTCGCCAATGTCACGGAGCTTGACGTAGTTGTTGCCTTTGATACGGTAGGCTTCCATCTGTACTTCCCGTCCATCGACAAATACGCGATGGGTGCTGCGCTCGGCCACGATCCCGGCAGCATACGCCGTGGTGGTGACGCCCACCACCAGCAGGCAGGTAAGAAAACCGGCTGCAAAACTTCCTCGCTTCATGGTGTGTACCTCCAAAGTCTTTTGATGGGTTCATGGTATCGTAAAAGTTGGTGGGTGTCAAAAAATATAGAGGCGTTGGAGCTCAGTAAAAGTTTTTACACCAATGACCATCATAGTATCTCATCATTTTTCTCGAGCCTGCACACACCAGCGGTAATCCGGCTGATTCATCACGCAGGTGACAAGGGTGATGATGTTCTCCGTGCTGTCGTTTAGGACGCTGGTATCGTCCACGCCGATCTTACTGACAGAGTACACTTCATAGCTGCGTGTGCCGAGCTGGGTGGTCAGCTTGATGGTGTCGCCAATGTCAAGGGTGTGAATTTTGCCAAAGTGATTATTCACGCCGCGATTGTGGCCCGCAATCGCCACATTGCCTTCCCAAATGGAGGTGCTGGCAAAATGGCCTGCGCCCTTGCGGAGCGCGTCCGCATCCGTCCCCTGATACACCTTGACAGACAGGCCGAGGGTGGGGATTTTCAGCGTACCGAGATAGCCGCCGCTGTAATAGAGGTCTTTCGTGACCGCGGTGTACTTCACCGGCGTGTAGGAACCGGTATTTCCACCAGCGATGCTGCCGGAAGTGGAGGGCGGCAGGACGGTCACACCGCCTGTGCCGCTGATTGTTCCCGCGACTGAACCGCTCACAAGGTTTGGTGTCAGCAGTTCCCCGGCATTCAGCGTATAAGAGGTAGGCGAGCCAAAAGCAGGCGGGATGT
>ENA-UEOJ01000706-UEOJ01000706.1-human-gut-metagenome-genome-assembly--contig:-NODE-706-length-26429-cov-5.381565_pt1 | contig 26429 bp, 20 predicted proteins | sample MGYA00242885_ERZ507886 | MGnify/ENA primary metagenome ERZ507886 (study PRJEB26167, sample SAMN06115505) | human gut metagenome | host: Homo sapiens | place: China:Anhui | collected 2015-08-07 | study... | reverse complement strand
GGACTTCCGATTTTTTATCGCTTTTATGACGGAAATGTTCCTGATGTCAGCACCATTCGTCATACGATTGCCGATCAGGCACTTCTAAACATGAAGAACGTCGTTCTGGTTGCTGACAAAGGCTACAACAGCGTAAAGAACATCAACGACTGTCTGATCAATAAAGTTGAGTTCATCTTTAATGTCCGTCTGGGGACTAAAGGCTGTCTGGCTAGGGAGCTTATCGATGAACACAGGAAAGAGTTTGCAGACCTCAACAGCGGCGATCCTTACATCAGGAAGAACATCGCCACAGCAAAAGTGAATTGGAAATACGATCCGCGGCCGGTAGATGGAAAACCGGCATCAAACACCGCATCAGCAGAGCTTTATTACCACATGTTCTACGACCCGGTTATCTATCAGGAAGCGGCCAATAAGCTCACGGAATCGCTTCTCACGATTAAAAAGAAACTCATCGAAGAGGAAGCTCTCACCGAACAAGAAGAAGAGCTGAAAGAAAAATTCTTCCGGAACGATAAAGAAAAAGGCTTGGTTATTGTTAACCGACGGGTAGACGAATACTTGAAGTACAAGGGATTTAGAGTCTTAGTCACAGACTCGGAGAAAGATCCGGTTAAGGCCTGGACGGCTTATGCGGACCGCTGGCGCGTAGAGGATGCCTTTGCAACGCTCAAGGACCGACTCGGCTGTAATCGAATCAGGTGCTCTGACAACAAGGCACTGCAGGGGAAAACCTTCGTACAGTTCATTGCGACTGGCTTGTCGCTGATGGTTCGTTCGAGAATCCGCAGCTATATGAAGGAAAACAAGAAAGCAGGAAAACTGAACCTGGTCTACGAGAGCGACTCAAAGATCCTTCAGGTTCTAAATAACGTCATGCAAACTCGCTTTAACCACGGCTACTACTTCGACGAAGTTGCCGGTAAAAAGATTAAATACTTTGAAGCGTTAGGTGTTGGAGTTCCGGGAGCCGGGCCCGAGACGCCGGAAGATGTTCAGGAAGAACCAGAAGTCGAACCGTTATTAGGTACGGATATTGAAATTTAACGAGGATGCCGGAGCCGAACTCCGGCTAGATCACTGAAAAACGCAAAATCTCAGTCTGATCTTTTCGGCTGAAAAAAGAATAAAAAAAACCTGCTAGGGACACTAGCAGGGTTTCCAACCAGGATAAACGGTTGTTTTCACAACCACCTCAAACCACGAGGTAGATAATAACACCAACATTCATTAAAAACCATACTTTTGTCGCATTTTCACGAAAAAGAAGACAAAATAAATTTCTTGACTTTGATTTTTCCGCTTTGCAAATTATTTCGCCCAACCGAATTTTTCTTTTACTCATTGAATTGAAAAAGAAATAATTTTCCGCATAGCTCATCCTTTCTTCATCTTTACGTATTAATACCCATAGTGACATAAGAAAAACTTTTACATCTTCTAAAGAATTTGTTCGACCAAAACGGTACCAAAAGTGGGTAATCATTTCCTACCACTTTCTTCGTATCTTCACTAATCGGGCCTTAACTCCACGGTAATACTTCTCATTTCCGATTTTTAGAATGCAAATTTCGACCTTCTGAAATTTTTGCTGGTATTTACAGGTTATTTATGGGTGATTACACGAAGTTCTTTGAGACAAAAACTTAGTCAAAAGAGGCAAAAAAGGAAAAATTTGTCAGAAATTTGAGTGCTTGAGCGACGATTTCCTACTGAATCCCGTTAAAGAACCGAAAAGCGGCATATACAATTACTTCATTCATTTATAAATAGTCGTTTTTCGTATCACTTTTTAGAAGGGAGTCTTCAATGTCTGATGCACGCTCCAACTGGAGTTCCAAGACCGGCATGATCCTGGCTGCAACCGGTTCTGCCGTCGGTCTCGGAGCCATTTGGAAATTTCCGTACATGGCCGGTGCCAACGGCGGTTCTGCTTTTATTATTCCGTTTATCCTGATGGTGCTGTTTTTCGGCGTCACTTTGATTCTTGCTGAAATCATCATCGGCCGAGCCGGACGAGGAAGTTCCGTCACGAGTTTCCGCCGCATCGGAGGCAAGTTCTGGGCTCCTCTAGGCTTCATCGGTGTTCTTTGTGCTTTCCTGATCATGACCTACTACAGTACGGTAGGCGGATGGTGTCTGACTTATTTGTTTGAAGCCATCATGGGAAATGCCGCTTCGTCTGACCTAGCAATGCTGGAAAAGACCTTCCTTAAAACAGTCAGCACTCCGGTGTCCGCTATTCTTTACCAAACCCTTTTCCTGGCCATTACCGCCGGTGTCCTGATTTTCGGTGTAAACAAGGGTATCGAGCGCATGTCTAAAGTGCTCATGCCGCTGCTGTTTGTGCTGATGATCGTCCTGATTATTCGCGGTCTGACGCTGCCCGGTGCCTGGGAAGGTCTTAAGTTCCTCTTCTCTCCGAAGTGGGACCAGGTCACGGCAAACTCTCTGCTCAACGCCATGGGCTTCACATTCTTCTCGCTCTCCGTCGGCATGGGCATTATGGTCACCTACGGTTCTTATATTTCTCATAAAGAAAACCTGACCACCACTGCTCTTTGGGTCTCCGTTTTAGCCTTCATTTCCTGCATTCTCGCGGGCTTAATGGTTATTCCGCCGGTTATCGCTTTCGGTCTGAATCCGTCTGCCGGCCCCGGTCTGACATTCATCACGATGCCTGCCGTGTTCTCTCACATTCCGTTAGGCGACGTTTTTGCCGTTTGCTTCTACGGCTGTTTGCTGGTTGCCGCTCTGACTTCGATGATTTCCTTGTTCGAAGTTCCCCTGGCTTATTTAATGGACGAATTCCATTTCTCCCGCAAAACAGCTTCCGTTCTTCTGTTCATCGTTCTTTCCATCTGCTCTATTCCGTCTGCTCTCTCGATGGGTCCGTGGGCTGATTACAAGATCATGGACAAGAACATTTTTGATGCGATCGACTTCCTCTGCTGCAACATCCTGATGCCGCTCAGCGCCATCTTCGTTGTTGCGATGACGGGCTGGTTCTTCTTTGACCGCACCAAATATGAAATCAACTCCAGCGTTAAGCATTCCGACGGCTTCATGAAGTTCTTCCGCTTTATGCTGGCTTTCGTTGCACCCTGCTTCATCGTTGTGGTTGCAATCTTTAATCTGATTTAAAACCGAGGAAGTATTCTCAGATGTCCCAAGCATCAAAACAACAAGAAAAAACATTTACCGGCAAAGTTGGGTTTGTCTTAGCCAGTGTCGGCGCGGCCATCGGTCTGGGTGCAATTTGGAAGTTCCCATACATGGCCGGCGCCGAAGGCGGAGCAGCCTTCCTGCTCCCCTACATTATTTTTTCCTTTACCTTGGCTTTCGGCCTTTTGCTCACGGAAATCACCTTGGGCAAAGCCGGTAAAGGCGGAATCGTCACGGCTTACCGAAACTTAGGCGGATCCTTCTGGTCAGTCTTGGGTTATCTCGGCATCATCATCGGCTTTGTCGTTCTTTCGTTTTATTCTGTAGTCGGCGGCTGGTGCCTGTTGTACTTCTTTGAAGCCATCATCGGGTTCCCCGCCGCCAACCCGGAAACCCTCGGCGCACTGTTCGGAAGCCTGTCTTCCTCGCCCTGGGTTGCCATTTCCGCTCAGATCGGCTTCCTTGCCTTAGTCGGATTTGTGGTTGCCTTCGGTATTCGAGGCGGCATCGAATTATGTTCCAAGATCCTTATGCCGATGCTGTTTATCTTCATGATCATTCTGATCATCACAGGTCTGATGCAGCCCGGCGCCATGAAGGGTGTGGAATACCTTTTCCTGCCTGATTTCTCCAAGTTCAGCTGGAAAACACTGCTGGATTCCATGGGGCTGGTTTTCTTCTCGTTCTCGGTCGGTGCCGGCTGCATGATTACATACGGCGCCTATATCGACGATAAGACAGAACTCGTGAGCTCCACTTTCTGGATTGTGGTGCTTTCTCTGCTCATCTCCTTGATGGCAGGTTTGATGATTCTTCCGGCTAATTTCGCTTTTGGAATGGACCCGGCGGCAGGCCCCGGCCTCACCTTCATTACGATGCCGGTGATTTTTGCCAAGCTGCCTTTCGGTTACTTGTTCTCCATCGTCTTTTTCTTCTGCCTGATCATTGCTGCTTTAACTTCAGCCGTGTCCATGCTTGAAATTGACATTACGTGGATGGTTCAGGAACTCAATATGAAGCGTGCAACAGCCGTGACCGTCTGCCTGCTCTTCATGCTGATTCTTAGTATTCCGTGTGCTTTGTCCTTCGGCCTTTTGGCAGATTACAAGATATTCGGCAAGACCGCCTTTGACCTGGCTGACTTCTTTGTCTCCAACTTAGGTCTTCCGATCGGCGGCATCATTGCCTGTCTGCTGGCTGCTTGGTTCGCTTGGGATAAAGTTCACACCCATTGGACTTCTCTTCAGAACTACCCGGGATGGAAGAAAGTGCTCAGAGTCTGTATCGGCGTTCTTTGCCCTGCACTTGTCTTAGCCGTGCTTATCTCCGGACTGATGAACTAAAATATCCGAAAATTTTTAGAAAGGAAGAAAATGGCCCTCCCTATTGAACAGCTCTACAAAGCACGTGATTTCTTGAACTTAAAGAATATCTCTGCCAACCACGTCGAGTTATCTTTCAAGAATCCCGTAATCGCAATGCTTGCCAAGGGCAAAGTTGCTGAAATCGCTTCTCAGTGCTCGCCCGACGGCGCCTTCACAAAATGTGAGATGCACGGCAACGATCTGCACTTGGACTTCAATCCTGAGTACGTCAGCGAACGCCTCATGGCTGAGATTTTTGATGCAGCGCCGGAAAGAGCAAAAGACGCTGCCCGGGAACTGGCTGCATTTGTGGCCGAAAAAACAATGAAAGCCTAATGAGCTTTCCATAGAATTTGAGCCGGAAATCTTCCGGCTCTTTTCGTATATAGGTCTCAAGCGGAGGTTCGGTTCTTCGATAATTTTTCTAAGACTCCGAAGTCAGCGAGTTCTGGTTCGAAATCGGAGACGGCAGAGACATCGGCTGGTCCTCTTCTTTATCGCTCTCAGACGCGACCTCCAGCTGAAGATTCATCTTCCTTGTCTTGTTCTGAACGATATCTACGGTTTTAACGACTGTTTCAACCTGAGATTTAAGTTTATTTAGGACTTCGCCGTACTTCGCAAATTCCGTCTGGACTGAAGACAAGATCTTTCTGATTTCCGAGCTCTTCTTTTCAATTGCGAGCGTCTGGAAACCGGCGCGATAAGCACAAAGGGCGCTCGCCAGCGTCGACGGGCCCATGATGTATACGCGGTAAGACGTGAAGAGTTCGTTGGTCAAACCTTCCAGCGCCAAAGCCTCTGCATAAAGTCCTTCCGACGGAATAAACATAATCGCAAAATCTGTGGTCTCCGGCACATTGATGTACTCGGCAATCGATTTGCCTTCATTTCTAAAACGCGTTCTTAATTTAGAACGAGCCTCCGCAACACCTTCTCGATCGCCTTCATCGGCTGCCTGCAGAAGTCTCTGGTAATCCTCTACCGGGAACTTCGCATCAATCGGCAAGAGACAAGTTCTGCCATTTAAGCCCGGCAGTTTGACGGCGAACTCAACCACCATCTTCGGTTTAGACGGAACCGGATGGGCATTTTTAACATACTGACTCTCGGTGAAGTATTCCTTCAGCAGTGCTTCAAGCTGAACTTCACCGAGCATGCCGCGGCTCTTGACGTTGACAAAAACGCGCTTCAACCCGCCCACTTCTTCGGCCAACTCTTTCATCTGGCCTAAACCTTCATAGACGCGGTTTAACTGCTGAGTCACCTGGGAGAAGCTTTCTCCGACTTTACTTGTCAGCGTGTTTTGGAGTTTCTCTTCTACGGTTTCTCGGATCTTTTCTAACTTGGCTTCATTATCTTTATTAAGTACTTTCAAATCGTCATCGACCTGTTTACGCAGTTCATTTAACGAGGTATTCAATGTCGAAGATAACGTTTCAAAACGCTGGTTCACGCCGCGAAGCTGTTCGTCATTGCGGGTGAGCGACTGATTCAGCGTATCTTGGACGGCTTTCAGATTGGAAAAAATTTCTCCGCGGAGCGTCTTCGAGAGTTCTTCAAAACGCTCATTCAGGCTCTTAATCTGCTCATCGTTTCGAATCAGCGATTGGTTCAATGTGCTTTGGACCACTTTTCCGCTTTCTGCAATCTCTTCTCGGATACTTCTGGATAACTCCTCAAAGCGCTTGTTTACCGAACTGATTTGCTCATCATTACGTGTAAGAGACTGGTTAAGCGTGTCCTGCACAGCCTTCAGGCTGGCAAAGGTTTCGCTTCTGATTCCGGCCGAAACATCCTGAAAGGAGCGTTCCAGCGTACGTTCCGTTTCCATAAAATTCGGTTTCATACGATCGGCAATCAGATCCTTACTTTGGGTGACAGCCGCACCCAGGTCCTCCCGCCAAGCCATTCGAGCCTGAGCAACCGTCTGAAGCGTATTCGCACTGATGCTTTTTAGTCTGATAAGGCAGTAGATAAGGCCGATGACTAAGACAATCAGCAGAAAAAATGCAATGAAGCCAAGAATAAAGATTTCAGAGGGGATACCGCTGGCGGCAGAGACTCGAGTCAGCCAATCGTTCATTTTATTTTTAGAGAGTATTCAAAAAAAGACAGAATAAACCAATCTTTTTCTGAGCGGTTTTGCCTTTCGGGCTGAAATCCGTCAGCTGCAAAACACCTCCGAAAGTATTAAGTGACAACGAGTAAGCAGTAACACTTATAATGACGGCCTTAAGCGGCCTAACGGCCTCCTTTATTCATTTAAAAAGGTATTTTTATGACTCTAACCGCTTGGATTGCGATCGCTGTAATCCTGGTCACGGTTTACTGCCTGATCAAGCGTTTTGAGACGCGTTTGGTGCTGTTTACCGCCGGCCTATTCCTTTGCTGTATTGCCATGAAACCGATGGCAACACTCGATCAGTTTGCCAAAAGCATGGCAAACGCTTCGCTCATCATGGCGATCTGTTCCTCTATGGGCTTTGCCTATGTGGTAACGACCACAGGATGCGATAAAAATTTGGTTAAATTTTTAGCCGCTCCTTTAAATAAACTCGGCATTCTCTTGATTCCTGCCACAACGATCATCACGAGCTTTATTAACGTCGCCATTCCGTCTGCCTCGGGCTGCGCAGCCGCCGTCGGTGCTACATTCATTCCTGTGATGATCCGCGCAGGCATCCGACCGGCCGCAGCCGGCGCCGCTGTCCTGATGGGCACTTTCGGCTCCAACATTTCTCCGGGAACGAGCCACAACAGTGTTGTTGCCAAAATTGCCAATATGGACATGATGGACTTAATTAGCCTGCATACGCCCTATTCTTTAGCCATGGTGTTAATCGGTGCCGTAGGTCTCACGATTGTCTGCCTGATCCTCCGCGACAACAAGCCGAGTGCTAAAGAACTCGATGATTACTACACTTCGGCTGACCACAGCGGGGGCGTCGAACGCATCAATCCGCTCAAAGCCATCGCTCCTTTGGTTCCCTTGGTCATTCTTCTGCTCGGCAACTCTTACGTTCCGGTCATTAAGATGGGTGTGGCTCAGGCCATGGTCATTGGTGCCATTTTCGCATTGATCGTTTCATGGGTGAATCCTCAACAGTTCACCAAAGACTTTTTCAAAGGCATGGGCGAAGGCTATGGCTCCGTCATGGGCATCATCATTACGGCCGGCGTTTTTGCCGCAGGCTTAAAAGCCACAGGTTTAATCGATGCTTTCGTGGAGGTTTTGAAGAGCTCCAACGAAATCGCCCGCTGGGGCGGTTCTTTCGGTCCGTTCATCATGGCTGCCATCACCGGTTCCGGCGACGCAGCAACTTTTGCCTTCAATGAAGCCGTCACTCCGCACGCTGCTTCCTTCGGCATGCCGATTCCGAACCTCGGCGCCATGGCTCTTATCTCCGGCCAGATGGGCCGTACCATGTCTCCGATCGCAGGCGTTGTGATTGTGCTTTCCGGCTTGGCCATGGTTCCTCCGATTCAATTGGTTAAACGCACGGCCATTCCTTTGATTGTCGGCGTTGTCGTTCTGGCGCTGACCATCGTCTAAAGCCTTTTTAGACCTCTTGAAGCACCTCGCAAATTGCGAGGTGTTTCTATATCTACATACTTCACTGGTTTTTCTGCATTAGTACTATGTGAAAAAGACCACAAACCTATTGAAATCAGTGGTGTATTGCTCACACTTTTGCCACTGTGTAAAGAAAAATATTTTTTCCCTCAATCTCGACTTGGCAGAGAAAATGACAAGATCAGCTTCTAAAAGTCTTAAACTGCGCGCCTGACTTTCATTAAAGATTTGCATGTATTCGGTTTACTTAATCATTGTGTTGGGGTTGCTCTCGGCCTTCGGACCGTTTGTCATCGACATGTACCTTCCGGCCATGCCGGAGATGACAAGAGTGTTCTCTACTTCTGTTTCTTCCGTTCAATTAGGCCTGACCTTCTGTATGGTCGGGCTTGCAGTCGGCCAAATTATTTTCGGGCCTTTAAGCGATAGGTACGGCCGCAAACCGGTTCTGTATTTTTCTCTTCTTCTTTACATCGCAGCCACGCTTTTTTGCTGCTTGTCCCAAGACATCGACACTTTCAACTTCGCGCGGCTTCTTCAAGGTTTGGGCGGCGCAGGCGCCATTGTTTACTCGCGTTCGGCTCCGACCGATTTGTACTCCGGTAAAGAGCTGGCAAAGATCATTGCTATTGTCGGTGCCGTCAACGGAATCGCACCGGTTGCGGCTCCGGTTATCGGCGGTTCGGTTGCTGACCTCATCGGATGGCGTGGTATTTTCTACATACTTCTCGGCATCGGAGTGGTGATTACAGCTTTGGTGATTCCGGTTAAAGAAACGCTTCCGAAAGAAGCCCGCGAACAAGGCTCTTTCTGGCGCTCTTTTGAGGGCTTTGCTTTGGTCTGCAAGGTTCCGAATTTTGCGGTCTTCACGACAGTTTTCGGCTTAGGTATGGGCGCACTTTTTGCCTACATCTCTTCGACACCGTTCATTCTTCAGAATGAATACGGTCTCTCTCAATTCCATTTCTCTCTGATTTTTGCCCTAAACGCAGTCGCGATCGGCGCAGGCGCCCTGCTTGCCGTTCGCTTCTCTACGACGGCCAAAGCCACATACTTCGGAACCGCAGGCAGTCTGATCGCTTCAATCGCCGGTTTTATTTTCGCCTTAACGACAAAAGACTTGTATACCTATGAAGGCTGCCTGCTGCTGATGGTTTTCTGCCTAGGCTTTATCTTTACCGGCGCCACGGCAACCGCCATGAATTTAGGTCGAAAATACGCCGGCGCGGCTTCTGCCATCATCGGAAGCATCGGTTTCTTGCTCGGAGGCATCGTCTCTCCGATCGTGAGCTTAGGAAATATTCAGGCAACGTCTTTTGCCGTGTGCACGGTGGCGCTTGGATTAGGTTTGCTTTTGTTGCGGTTCTTCACCACAGAAATTCACGGCACACCTGCGAAGAGGACTCCTCAGTCCTGATGAAGCAAATGTTCGCGCCTGCTCGGCGTTTCCATCGCTGCCTTTCGACAAGCCTCTTCACTAAAAAGAGGCTTGACGTTTGTCTGAGTCACCCAAGAAGCACCTTGAGCTTCACGAACTCGAGTTATCTTCAGGCAAAGCGGTTTAAATCCGCTATTGAAGCCTTCGGTGTGCCTTTCAATTTCAGGATGGAACGGTTCAATCACCACAGAAGTCACGGAAACACTGTCGGGATAAGGTATCACGCCTTGAATTAAGTCGCCGTCTGTTGAGGCAAAACACAAACCGAATTCTCCGGCTAATACAGCAGCAACCAACAACGCTTTGATTTTCATGAAAATTCAGTTCCTTCCAACGGCCAAAAACTATAGAATGCGTGCACCAAAAGAATAACCGATTTGAGGCAGTTTTGTATTTCGTTCGGTTATCAATCGGGCATTATTTAGACATATATAAGAAGGCAATATGAACATTTCTGTTTTTGACATGTACCGTATCGGTATCGGTCCCTCTTCCTCCCACACTGTCGGGCCGATGCGTGCAGGCCGCAACTTTATTTCCCTCCTGAGAAATAAGCATCTCTTCCCCGAAGTCGAAGACATTAAAGTCAGACTAATGGGGTCTCTTGCCGCAACGGGTATCGGACATGCCACAGACAGCGCAGTGCTTCTCGGCTTAATGGGCAAGAGCCCGTCTGTTATCGATGTGGACTCCATTCCAGGATGGATTCAGGACATCAAAGAAAAAGATCGCCTGCTGCTCGACAGCTGCAAGCCGATTCCCTTCCACTACAGTACCGACCTTACATTTGAGCCTTCTGTTCTCGATCCTTACCACACCAACACGCTGATCATTACAGCGTTCGACGATAAGGGCAAAGAACTCCTGACCAGAAAATACTATTCCGTCGGCGGCGGTTTTATCGAAACCGAAGAAGAAGCCAAGCTCAAGCAGGAACCTCGCGCCCTTCCCGCTACCGAAGAAGATAAAAAGGCGCTTCCCTATCCGTTCTCCACGGCCAATGAACTCATGGAGCAGTGCCGTAAACACGGACTGAGCATGGAAGCCGTGATCCGAGCCAATGAAGAGGTCATCCGCAGCCGCGAAGTGATCGACGATTCGCTGGATCACATTTGGTCCGTGATGAGCATGTGTATCGACCGCGGTCTGAACGCAAAGGGATGCTTGCCCGGCCCTCTAAAAGTCAAACGCCGCGCCAATGAACTTTACGAAAAGCTTCTTAATAGCCCTCTTAAAGTCGCAGACGATCCGCTGCAGGTCATTGACTGGATCAACGCTTACGCCTTTGCCGTCAGCGAAGAAAATGCCGCAGGCGGAAGAGTTGTTACTGCCCCGACCAACGGTGCAGCCGGTGTTATTCCCGCTGTCATTAACTATTACCGCCAGTTCATTCCACAGGCCAATAAAGAAGGCATCCGTACGTTCTTATTAGTCGCCGGCGCCATCGGTGCACTCTATAAAAAGAACGCTTCTATTTCCGGAGCAGAAGTCGGCTGCCAAGGCGAAGTAGGTGTCGCTTGCTCCATGGCTGCCGCCGGCTTAGCCGCAGCGCTCGGCGCCACCAACGAACAAATTGAAAACGCCGCCGAAATCGGTATGGAACACCACTTGGGTCTGACCTGCGACCCGGTCAGAGGCCAGGTACAAATTCCCTGCATTGAACGCAACGGTATTGCCGCCGTTAAAGCGGTCAACTCCGTGCGCTTAGCCATGATGGGAGACGGCTCCCATTATGTAAGTCTGGATCAGGTCATTGAAACTATGATGCAGACCGGCAAGGATATGGCGAATAAATACAAAGAAACAAGTCTCGGCGGCTTGGCCGTCTGCGTCGTCGAGTGCTAAAGGAAAAATTATGAGTCGTCAGATACCGGCATTTGTCACCAAACATGCATGTTTAGAAAGAATGTGGAATTTCGGTATGTTCGTGATGGAACGTATCGACAAGGCCTCTTTAAAACAAGTCGCCTCCTCCCTGACCCTGACGACCCTTCTTTCCATTGTTCCGGCCTTAGCGGTCATCATGGCGGCTTTTTCCGCTTTCCCGCTCTTTGCTCCCTACCGTGAAGCCTTCGAGCAGTTTATTTTCTCGACACTCCTTCCGGCTCAGTACAGTGAGCAAATATTGGGCTATATCAAACAGTTTGCTACGCAAGCCGCCGGCTTAACCGCATTCGGTTTGATCGGCTTGGTCATTTCTGCCTTGCTTTGTATTGCGACCATCGACTCGGCTTTGAACGCCACTTACGAAGTGCTCAAGCTCAGAAGCTTATGGCAAAGAGTTCTGATGTATTGGGCGCTTCTTACGCTCGGGCCGGTTGCCATCGGCATCAGCCTTGCCGCTTCATCGTATTTAACCGGCATGGCGATGGCGGGCCACTTATCGGTATATGCGAAGTGGCTTATTCCCATCGGTCAGCTGATCTTCCAGTCGATCATTCTCGCGGCTCTCTATAAATACGTTCCTAACTGTCGAGTACTGTGGAGAGACGCCCTCGTCGGAGGCTCTCTGATTGCCTTGGTCTTTACCGTCTTCCGCTGGGGCTTCGGCATTTACGTAATGCGCGGCTCCTACACCACGATTTACGGTGCCTTTGCCGCCATCCCCGTTCTTCTGACCTGGATGTACATCAACTGGATGTTCGTTTTGGCCGGCGCTGCGATTACCGCCACGCTTCCGATGCTGCGCGCCAGACGCTATAAAGACTTTGATAAGAGCGGAGACGACCTGCTGTCCGCAGTTGCCCTCCTCCGGATCCTCATGCTGGCTAAAGAAGTCGGTAACCCTCAGATGACCAATGTCGAACTGGCCGATAAGATCGGAAGCTATCCGGAGGCCGTGGACGCACTTCTCAACAGATTAATTCCCACGAATTATGTCGTTCGAATCGGAGCCGACGCCAACAGCAGCTGGGCACTTCTCGCCGATGCACACAGCAAGACACTTGAGGAATGTTTCGAAGAGTTCTCCATGGATATGAGCAACTCTCTGCTCCAGGGAGATAATGCAGAAAGCCGCTGGGTCAAAGAAGGTCTGCGCGACCAGTGGCTGCAGACCCCAATGAAAGATGTCTTGAGTTAGCTTGACGGTGTTTTGGTGATATCGACCCATCCTGCGCTGCAGGAAGCTTTCTCTAATTCCGGAATAGTGAGCTCGACGCCGGTGTCGGATGTTCCGCAGGCAGGAAGAACAGAATCCATGCTTTTGAGCGATTCGTCTAAATAGACTTTCACGCCGTCATTGATACCGAACGGACATACACCTCCCGGTGCATGTCCGATTATTTTTTCACATTCTTCCGGCTTAATCATCTTTGCCTTTGCCGCGAAAGCGTGTTTGAACTTGGCATTGTCGATTCGTGCATCACCGACGGTTAGCACCAGGATCGGACCGCTCGGGAGCCTGAACGACAAAGTCTTAGCAATCTTCTTTTCTTCACAGCCGAACGCTTTGGCGGCAAGCGCTACCGTAGCAGTCGATTCTTTTGCAACCCGAATTCGATCTTCAAGACCGAATTTCACCAGATGATTTTTTGCTTTTTCTAAAGACAATTTCAAACCTTGACTAATTTAGTGCAGACAGTTTCCTGCCTGCACCGTTGACTTCTCACATGTATTTGAAGAACGAAAGCGCCAAAACGACCAAGACTCCGCTCATCAGAGGAACCCAGGTACGTTTGACGAGAACCAGAGGATTGACCTTCACGGATGCCGAGACGATGATGATCACAGCGGCAACCGGAGACATGGAGCGGAACAGGTTGGACATACATTGCATCGGCAGCGCGACCATGATCGGATCAATGCCGGCTTTTTGCGCAATCTGCGGAATCAGTTCAATAAAGCTGTAGAACACAGCATTGCCGGAACCGCTGATGAAGGTAATCAAACCGGTAATGCCGGAGAACGCCAGCATTAAACCGACCTTAGCGTTTTCGAAATTGGAAATGGAATTCGAAATGGCGTCAATCAAGCCCATAACACGAAGTCCGAACACCATAGAAGAAGCGGCAACGATCAGGACGACAACTTTAGAGAAGCCGTCGCCCATACCCTTGAAGAAGATTTCGAGATCCTTCATACCGTCCTTAACATTGCGTTTTCTAAAGAGTTCGCAGACAAATGCCAGGACTAAGGAGAAAAGTGTGATTTCTACCAGACCGACTTTGGCTTTTCTGAAAAAGACCCAGAAGAAGATCACTAAAACCAGCGGGAGGATCGGGAAAATAAAGTACCAGGTCGGTGTATTTTTCTCGGGACGCTCGGCTTCAATAACCGTTTCTTTATCCAGCTCTTTCAGCAGTACGGCATCTTTCTTGTCCAAGTAAGTCTGCCAGAAATAATGAACGATACCCATCACAAACAAGGCCGGAATCGTGATCGGTGCCAAGTGGAATGCTACGTAATCGACAACGTTTTCAAATCCCAGCACTCGGGCCGCGACCACGTTGTCACCGCCGAGGGGAGTCGGAACGATCGTGGCAGTTGTGGCAATCAGGGCTGCAGCCGTTAAGGTAGACATTCCGGCGGCTCTCAGCACCGGGAATAATGTTGCCATCAAGATCACAGCAAGCGAGGCGGCTCTCGGGATAATGATCTGCAGGCAGGTCCCAACCCAGAAGACCATCGGAATCAAGATGATCGGCTTGCGGACGTAGATAGCGGCTTCGTCAAAACCTTAATGACCATATCATACGCGCCTATATGAGACATATAGGCAGCGAAACCGAAAAGCGTGAGGATGATTAAACCTGCATTGCTGTACTGACGAACAAATTGATCTTTGATGACTTTAAAAGGATCCACCCAGGACAATCCCGTGGTGGCCTTTGCTCCAAGAACGTTGTGTCCTAAGAGAAGTCCGGAGTAAAGAAGAACGAGCGCTGCAATAAACAAGACAACTTTGGCGTCGTAATTTTTTGCTATGGCCCAACCTGCAATGATGAGAACAATAACGGCAAGGATGCTGTCGATCATTTGAACTCTCCGTGAGATACGGTGATTTTGTATTTGAGGTATGGCCAAATTTTACCGATCAGGAATTTTTTGCGAGCATTTGAGACTCCGAGGTTCGGGTTTTGCCTTAGTTTTTCATTCTTTGTAACGATATGAATCACGGGCTCATGAGCTTAGAAAGTTTTCAGTTGTATATTTAGTGAGACTCAAATCCAGACAAAGAGAGGCTTTATGCGTTCAGATAATCCCGGTTTCGTTCAGGATTCTCCCTTCTCTAAGCAGCTTCCCGAAGAATGGCTCTGATTTTTCAAAACCTTCCCTAAACTTGAACTACGTTGCCATCTATTAGGCACCACAGGTAAAGAGACTTTCGAAAAACTTGTTGCTGAATCCGGTGCTGATGTCAGTCAAGAAGATATCAATAGTTTCTATACCCGCGGCGACAAGCCAATCGGCGTTTTACGAATCTTCAGGTGCTTGGAAAGCAAGGTGCTTTCCAAGCCCTCTTTTTTAACACGTATCACACTCAAGCATATCCAAAGGGTTGCCAGTCAAGGCGTCAAATATATTGAGTTCTACTGGAACTGGACGGGGCTAAAGCATTTCATGAGTTACGACGAAGCTCGTCAGGCGATCAATGAAGGCATCAGACAAGGTCTTCAGCGTTATGGTGTTGTCGCCCGCTCCATCCCTTCTATCGACCGAGAAGATACACCTGAAGCGGCAGTCGAACTCGTTGAAGAAATGATCCGGCACCCTGATCAATACACCATCGGGATCGGTATTGATTATCGGGAGACCAATCATGAACCGGAAAACTTTTGGAAAGCCTTCAAGATGGCAAAAGATGCCGGTTTCAAAATCACGATCCACGCCGGCGAGTTCGGAGAACATTGGCGCAACGTTGAAACTGCCATGAAACTTCTCGGTGCTGACCGCATCGATCACGGCTACACGATTATCGATAGTCCGGAACTTGTCGAAGAAGCAAAAGCAGCCAATATGCATTTTGCAGTTGTTCCGACCAATTCTTATTATCTCAGGACTTTATCGGACGAAGAATGGGCCATTAAGCATCCGGTTCGCAAGATGGTTGAGCTGAGGCGAAAAGTCTTCCCCAACAGCGATAACCCGACGATGCACCATATTTCTATTTCCGAATCCTGGCTTCTTATGCACAACTGGCTCGATTTCACACTGCCTCAGCTGCGCAAGATGTTGGAAAACAGCATTGAGGCCGCTTGGGTCAGCGACGAGCAAAAAACCGCTTGGAAAAGAGAATGGCTCGAAGAATTTGATCGCTTAGCCGCTGAACTGCCGCCTGTAAATTAAGGAACCATTCAACTCAAATTACCCGAGACCGGAAATTCCGGCTCGGGTTTTCTTCTTAGAAGCTGTATTTGATTCCGGCCTTGCAGGACAGGTCGACATTCAGACGATTACCATGCTCTCCGCCGATCTGAGCAAACGCCTTCCATTGGTTTCCAATGACGAGCTCACCGCCAACGCCGAAATAAAAGCGCGTTCCCAGCGAACGGGTTTTGAAGTCAAACTCGTTCATTCGGATTTTTGTCTTACCTAAAAAGTCGTGGTTCACACCGGCTTTAAAGTACAGATTTCCGACATTTTGTCCGTCAGGACGATTGAACGAGCGGCCAGCCGTCAAGCCAAGGCGCATATTCAAGCTGTCGGAGTCATCAATTTTTACCTTCATACCGTGAGAGAACGATAGGTCTTCCCCGAGCAATCGGTAATAAGAAAGCTGGACTTGAGGCTCTATAAACCAATTGGATCCGTCCTGGTTCTTCAGGAAGTTAAAACGAATGCCCCCTTCGGAAGAAATACCGAAGCCAAGGTTATGGTATGGCGCATGAACACTTGTGCCTTCCATTAGGTGGGCTCGAATTTTCTGCTTATGGCGATTAAAGGTCAAAACCGTATCGACATAAGCATTCTCATCAAACCAAGTCAGGTAAGCCTTACCGCCGATAGAGTGAATGTCAGTTTTACCGGCTCCTCCCTTCACTCTCACGTCTCCGTCGGTAAAGCCCACTTGAGCTCCGACAATCCAGTTCGGATCAATCTTTTTATCTGTGCCGAGCGAAACTGTGGTGTATCTCAGTTTGCTGTGTACGCCGGCATAAGGATCAAACCGGCCTTTTTCGTATCTGCCCAGAACATAGGCGCCGTCAGATGAACCGCGTCTGATCTCGCCGGTTCTTTCTCTCAAATCAGCCAAAGAGCTGAGGTATTGAACCACGGAAGCACCGGAGCTGACCACCGACAGAACCGTTTGTCCGGTACGGGATAATCCGTCAGGCACAGGCGGGTTTTGAGAGTTGTCGGGGCCTGTCGGCGGAGTGACAGGCACACCTCCCGGTACAGATGGAGGAACATCCGGATTCTCCGAAGGGCCGTTTGAGTCCGGAGGAAATACGGGTGACGTCGGTTTTTCTTCTTTTTCAGCTGTAATCAGCCAGACACGTCTATCGCCGTAATCAACCGGCTGTAGATCGAGCTTGTATTGGTAGGGACCGGCATCCACAAGCCCGTCGTTGGCTAAAATGAATTCCGCTCTGTCGGGGTTCGGAAGTGAATCATCATAACTGAAAACATGTTGAACCAACTTTGTTTCAGTAATGCTGGCGCCGCTCGTTCCGAGATAAACCGAGTGCACGCCCTCGCCGCCCTGCGTCTGATTAATGCTTCCGGCTCTTCCGCCGGGAAGGTAAAAGGTCGCGCCCGATCCCTTGAGCTGTTGAATCTGAAGCGGATGGAAACCCTTTTTGCTTCCGACTTCAATGACAGCGCCTTTAGAAACCTTCAATTCAGTGACGTTGGAATGCATGGCGTTTTGCCAAACACTTCCCGCGCCCAAGGAAATAAAGGAACCTCCGGACCCCGTCTGATCATCGGTAAAGACAGCGCCCGTAAGCCGACTGTTTTCTCCTAGAGAAATTTTCAGCTCAGCTCCGTCCTTGACAGTGACAGGACGAGAAAAGCTCAATGAACCTTCCGGAAGAACCGTGAGCCAAGCTAAACCGCCGTTCCCATGAAACTTCAATTCGTCAATCGAAATGTGTCTGCTTCCGATATAGGCTTCGGCCCCTTCGTGGATGGTCAGCGTTTTCTCAAAAGCTATCGAATTCGATGAACCGGCCTCAAAAGAAGTTCCGGCACCGACGAGCACACGCCCGTTAAACAAAATATCTTTAGTTTCAATTCCACTTTCCAGATCCATGCCGATCTGGACGAACGAGTGATATTCATCACCCATTTGAGTAACCGAAACGTCTCTGTCAATAACAACGGTCGGGGCATCGATAATAAACGAACTGTCAAAAACCCATAAAGGATGATGGACGGAGTTTCTCTTTTGTTCAGATAAAGCGATATGAACACTCTCAGAAGCCTTGAGTGCGGCTTGGGCGCCGGCGCCCATCCAACCGATAGAGCCGTTCACAATAATATTTTTAGCTTTCAAGGAAGCTGTTGAACCCTCTCCCAACGCAATCGAAAGATGATCTTTTTGGTCTTCCGGATGTGCGGCCTGCGGTCTGTTCAGAACAATACTTTCGCCCGCGGAGATTTGAACCGACCTTTTAAATCCGGCCTCGACGGCAGAACCAAAGCCGCCGCTGGCGACAGCTTCAGGCGAGAGAACAAAACTGCCCTTCTCGGCCGTAAGCGTTAGGTCTTTGTCTTTGGAATGAACTGAGTTGCCGGTAATGTTGCCTTCCGCCCATACATTCCAGGTAATTTCCGTTTTTTTAGAAAAGAAATTGTAGTCTCCTGAGCCAACGAAGTCTTCCAGTTCCTTCTTTAGAGCTCTTTCAACTGGTCCGGAGAATGCCGGTTTTTGCGCAGTGGCATAAACCTCGAAAAAATATTCTCCTAAATCGATTGGTGCCAAAACCGAACCGAAAACCTGGAGCGGGGACAAAACGGTCAGGATTGAAAGAATGGCTGCATTTGCTCTTTGAGTTTTTGTTCTCTGTCTTAGGTGCTTCATGGGATCCTTTATCTTTGTTTTATACATTCTTTAGCGCTCACCCCAACAACAGTGAGCCGAAGGAAGCATTCAAGAAGGGCTGATTATATGTAACCCTTTAAGACAAAAAACCCCTCTAAAATGAAGCACGCTAATTTTTCATCCGTTTTGTACGAACAATTTTTGGGTATCTATTTGAATTAAAGCAAAGAAAAGTTATAAAGAAAAATGATTGTAAAAAATGTTTTTATTTGTAATCTATTTACTTCGGATTAATTACAAGCAACCTCCTTATGGAGAAGATTGAAAAAGAAAATAAAATAAGTTTATCTGTTTGAATTATTGAGAACTTATTTATCAAAGAGGATTTATAAGTCGGATTCTCTAGTCTAAAAATGGCGTTGAAAAGAGAAAAGCCCCGCGAGACATTTCTCACGAGGCTGGAATCTTGGCGGAGTGGACGGGACTCGAACCCGCGACCCCCGGCGTGACAGGCCGGTATTCTAACCAACTGAACTACCACTCCTTGGTGGATGCTGAGAGTCTCGAACTCCCGACCTACGCCTTGTAAGGGCGCCGCTCTACCAACTGAGCTAAGCATCCTTCGTTACTGAGATTTCGTTGTCTCAATCACGAAAGATTCTATTTTACTACATCTTTTAAATTTTTGCCAGCGACAAACTTCGGAACTTTTCTTGCGGGGATTTCAATCGATTTATTCGTACGAAGATTGCGGCCTTTACGAGCGGCGCGTTCAACGACAGAAAACGTGCCGAAACCCAGCAGCTGAACTTCTTTGCCGTTCTGCAATGAATTTGTAATTGTGTCGATCATTGCGTCAACAGCACGCTGAGCGGCGAGCTTGGAGATGTCACATTTAATTGCGACGGCTTCTATGAGATCTGCTTTATTCATCATTCCCTCCGAGAGAGTTAAAGGGGTAAATAAACTCTGATTCGTTAATAATAGCAGTATTTGTAGGCGAATTAAAGGTTTTCTAGGCAAATCTCCCTATTTGTGCGACAAATTTTCTTATACGACCTGAGGTTGATGGATAAGTATCATCTATTTTTATTGAAATTGCCCCCCATGTTTTTGAATCTTCTCAACCCATCCAAGTTGTCGTTAATGCCAACAAATAGATTTTTGATCAGTCTTCCAAAAAACAGCAAAATTGCTTCTTTTTGTTTCGTATATTCAACCGGTTTGCTACGAGACAAAAACAAAGGGGGCCGAAGCCCCCTCCTCTTAGACCGGATGGTCTTAATTAGGCGCGGTCGATCCCGCTGTCGAAGTTCCTACCTCAATCGACTGTTTTGCAGCCATCGGCTGTTCGATTGTCTGCGGTAAGGCTTCCGGCTGTTTGGATAAGCCGTACTGGAAAACTTCATCAATGGTACGAACGGGACGAATCACCAATCCTTCCTTGACGTTTGCCGGTACTTCTTCCAAATCCTTCACGTTTTCTTCAGGAATCAAGACTTCTTTGATTCCGCCGCGAAGCGCAGCTAAAAGTTTCTCTTTCAGTCCGCCGATCGGAAGGACTTCGCCTCTCAGCGTGATTTCGCCCGTCATTGCCACTTCGGCTTTAACCGGGATACCCGTCAGAGCGGAAACCAGGCCCAGCGTAATGGCAGAACCTGCACTTGGACCGTCCTTAGGCACAGCACCTTCCGGGAAGTGGACATGAATATCCGTTTCCGAAATCTGTTTGTAAGTAATGCCCAAGCGGGAGGCTCTGGAGCGAACCACCGTGCGGGCAGCCTCGACAGATTCCTTCATTACGTCGCCCAAAGAGCCCGTGCGGGTGATCTGACCTTTGCCCGGCATCGTCGCGACTTCGATCGTCAGAAGATCGCCGCCGACTTCTGTCCAGGCAAGACCAGTGACTTGGCCGACTTGATCGCCCTTGTGCATAACGCCGAAGTTGTAGCGGCGCACACCAAGGAAGTAATCCAGATTGTCGGAATTGGCAACAACCTTTCCTTTGGTCTTCTTCAGAAGGATGTCACGAACGGTCTTACGGCAGATCTTGTTGATCTCGCGCTCTAAGCTGCGGACACCGGCTTCGCGGGTGTAGTAGCGAACGATGTCAACAATGGCAGAGTCTTCGATCTCGAGTTCTCCCGGCTTAACGCCGTTCAGCTTCATCTGTTTCGGAATCAGATGTCTCTGAGCAATATGAAGCTTTTCATCTTCCGTGTAGCCGGAGAGCTGAATTACTTCCATACGGTCCAAGAGCGGCGCCGGAATGTTCATAGAGTTGCTGGTTGCAATGAACATGACGTGCGACAGATCGAAATCCACTTCGACATAGTGGTCCTGGAAGGTGTTGTTCTGTTCCGGATCAAGCACTTCCAAGAGCGCAGCCGCAGGGTCGCCTCTGTAGTCCATACCCATCTTATCGACTTCGTCGAGCAGGAAAAGCGGGTTGTTGGTTTCCGCCTTTGTCAGGCTCTGAAGAATTCGACCGGGCATGGAACCGATGTAGGTTCTTCTGTGACCGCGGATTTCGCTCTCATCTCTTACGCCGCCTAAAGCCAAACGCACGAACTTACGTCCGGTCGCGCGGGCAATAGACTGGCCCAAAGATGTTTTACCGACTCCGGGAGGTCCGACTAAGCAGAGGATCGGAGATTTCACATTCTTGACTCGGCTCTGAACCGCTAAATATTCAAGGATGCGTTCCTTCACCTTCTCGAGGCCGTAATGGTCTTCTTCCAAAACGGCTTCTGCTTTGATGAGATTCGTGTTGACACGGGTTCTCTTGCTCCAAGGCAAAGAAATCAGCGTGTCAATGTAATTACGGATCACATTGGCTTCTGCACTATTCTGACCTTGCAGGCGCAGTTTCTTGAGTTCGCCGAGGGCCTTTTCTTCGCCTTCGGGGCTCATCTTAGCGGCTTTAATCTTGCGCTCGATTTCCTCAAACTCTTCATCGGTATCGCCTAATTCTTTCTGAATGGCTTTTACCTGTTCGTTGAGGTAATAGTCGCGCTGGTTCTTTTCCATCGCCTTCTTTACACGGCCGCGGATGCGTTTTTCCGTCTGCTGAATGTCGACTTCTTCCTCGAGCATATCGAAGAGAAGTTCAAGACGATCCTTAGTGCCGACCGTGGCAAGCAGGTCTTGCTTGCGGGACGGAGAAAGGACCAGAAGCTGGGCAATGGATGTGATGAGCAGCTCTGGATCGGTCAATGAAGAAATCCGATTCAGCTGATCGTTCGTAATTCTCTTATTGTTCTTTTGGTATTCGGTGAAGGCCGTCAGGATGGTTCTGCGCAGCGGCTCGAAAGTACGCTGGGAAATCTTATCCTGTGGGATGTCTTCAACTTCAGCAAAAATTTGCTCGTCTTCTTTGTACTGAATAACTCGGACACGGCGAATACCCTCAACCAGGACTTTGAAAGTACCGTCAGGCAATTTCAAAGACTGGACGACACGCGCAACCGTACCGACATCAAACAAATCATCGGAAGATGGATCTTCGATGCCTGCATCGCGCTGTGCGACGAGCAAAAGCTCTTTGTTCGCCTTCTCAGAAGACGTGACATTGCGAAGAGCACTAAGCGACTTCTCGCGTCCGACGAAGAGCGGCACAACCATCTGAGGGAAGACAACAATGTCTCTCAGAGGTAATACCGACATCATCGGATTTGAATTAGTTGTACGTTTCTGAATCATCTAAATCCTTACTGCTAAAAAATACACTACGTAAGTCACTACTTGGGGACGCTTGAAAAAAAATCAAGGGCGCCAAATATTTAAAATTCGTTTCTATACTGTATCAAAAGTAAAAGGCCCCTCGCCTTAAGCCTCTCAAGATTTTGTGGCTATTTTGGGGACCTTAATCAAGGGATGGTGGAGAAAGGAACCACCCAAGAAGAAAAAAGGAGGTGCAGAAGCAACCTCCTCTTCACCGTTATTTAGTGATGAACTCGGCTTGTCCGTCTCTCATCGTGGAGGCTTTCACCACCACTCTGGCGACGTCTTTTCTGCTTGGAATTTCAAACATGGCAGAAAGGAGCGCATTCTCAATAATGGACCGCAGACCGCGGGCCCCGGTCTTTCTTTCCTGGGCCATCTTAGCCGCTTCCTTAAGAGCGTCCGGCTGGACTTCAAGAACCACGCCTTCGATTTCAAACAATCGTGCGTACTGTTTCAGAACCGCATTCTTCGGTTCCGTCAGAATACGAATCAGGGCCTCTTCATCAAGGTCATCAAGTGTCGCAATCACCGGAAGACGCCCAACCAACTCAGGAATCAAGCCGTAGCGAACCAGATCCTTGGCCTCGATGTCGCGAAGCACCTCGCCTTCGCTTCGATCGTCCGCACCCTTGACGTCGGCTTCAAAGCCGATGCCGCTGCGCTCGGTTCTTCTGCGAATAATCTTGTCCAAACCTTCAAAAGCGCCGCCGCAAATGAAGAGGATGTTAGAGGTATCGACCGGAATGTTGTTTCCCTGAGGGTGCTTTCTTCCGCCTGCTGCAGGAACGTTGGCAACGGTGCCTTCAACGAGTTTTAACAAAGCCTGCTGAACGCCTTCTCCGGAAACGTCACGTGTAATAGAAGGGTTCTCACTCTTGCGGGCAATTTTATCGATTTCGTCAAGATAGATAATGCCCATCTGAGCGCGCTTCAGGTCCATATTGCAGCTTTGCAGAAGCTTCAGAATGACGTTTTCGACGTCTTCACCGACGTAGCCGGCTTCTGTCAGGGTCGTTGCATCTGCAATTGCAAAAGGAACATTCAGCATTTTGGCCAAGCTTTGAGCCAAAAGCGTTTTACCGGAACCTGTCGGGCCGATAAGGAGAATGTTGCTCTTCTGGATCTCAACCTTTTCATCGGAGTCGTCTCCGATGAATTTGCTTCTAAGGCGCTTGTAATGGTTGTAGACAGCAACGGAAAGAACTTTCTTCGCCTGTTCCTGTCCGATAACGTATTGGTCAAGATTGGCGTAGATTTCTTTCGGTGTGGGCAGCTCTCCGTACAAAATCGGATCCTGCTTTTCGGCCTCTTCTGCTTCAGGCTCTTTACCCGGAGCTTCAGAGCCGGCGTTCTTATTGTGAGCTTCGAGATACTGGTAGCGTTTCAAAGCTTCTTCAATGACTCCGGAGTAACGAGCTAGCTCTTCAGTACATTCTTTGCAAATGTACTGATCTCCGATGTTGGACTTATAAATTTCGGAATACTGTCCCTTTTTGGCTCCGCAAAAAGAACAGACGGGTCCCTCTTTGTTATCGCTCATAACTTCCTTAAATCTTTAATCCGCAAAATCAATTATTTTTTTCTAATGATTTGCTCGGAACGTTTTCTAAATACGCCGTCAATAATTCCGTATTCAACCGCCTGGGCGCTGCTCATGAAATTATCACGTTCTGTATCAACCGCGATCTTTTCAATGGACTGACCGGTATGTTCGGAAAGAATCGTGTTCAGACGGCTGCGCAATTCCAAGATTTCCTTAGCCTGGATTTCGATATCCGCAGCAGTACCGTTCGTACCGCCGGACGGCTGGTGAATCATGATGCGGGAGTTGGGCAGCGCAAAACGTTTGCCCTTTGCGCCGGCAGCCAGCAGGAACGCACCCATGGAAGCTGCCATACCTAAGCAAATAGTTGAAACGTCAGGCTTAATGAACTGCATCGTATCGTAGATGGAAAGACCGGCGTAAACACTTCCTCCCGGGGAGTCGATATACAGCGAGATATCCTTGTCAGGATTTTCACTTTCCAGGAACAGCAGCTGAGCAACGACCAAATTGGCGCTCTGATCAGTAACCGGTCCTACCAGGAAGACTACGCGGTCGCGCAACAGGCGGGAGTAAATGTCAAAAGACCTCTCTCCGCGTCCGCTCTGCTCGATAACCATCGGTATAAGTGCAGAATTAAAGTTTGTAAAGTCGGGCATACGCGTCTCCGTGGTTTGTAGTAGTTTTTCAATGACAAACGGCAAGGACCTGAGTACCTTGCCGACTTGTCTGTATTTTTCAGAGGCATTCAAGTCTCTGACGCATCAAATTGATTAAGCCTGCTGACCGCGACCCATCAGGTTTTCAAAAGAGATCGGTTCTTTCTTAACCTGGGCGTTCTTCAGAACCCAAGCAACGACGTTGTTTTCCACAACAACCGCGGCAAGCTCAGCTTTGTGCTGAGGGTTGTTGAGGTACCAGTCAACGACTTCCTTCGGATCTTCATAGCTCTTGGCGATGTTGTCTGCCAAAGCTTTGATCTGATCGTCAGTAGAAGTAATCTTTTCTTTCTCAACAATAGCGCTGATTTGCAGTCCAAGACGAACTCTCTGCTCAGCTTGGTCAAGCATAGCGTTGGCAGGAATGCTGTCGTTGGGGAGGTTAATTCCCTGAGCCTTCATGTTTTCGATGGCATCATGAACCAGAGCTTCTCTCTGTTCTTCAACAGCAGCGTGCGGGACCGGGAACTTAGCAACGGACAGAAGAGCATTCATGGCGCTCTGCTTTGTGCGGGCTTCCAGGCGGGCGGTAACTTCGCGCTGAAGGTTTTCTTTAACGTCAGCCTTGAGTTTGTCGATACCGTCGGTAACACCGAGGTCTTTAGCGAACTTGTCGTCAAGAGCCGGAAGAATTTCTTCGTCAACTTCTTTCAGTGTGACTTCGAACTGGACTTCCTTGCCGGCAAGGTCCTTGGCGGGATAGTTTTCCGGGAAAGTCAGGTTGAAAGTCTTAGTTTCGCCGGCTTTCATACCGCGAATTGCATTTTCGAACTCAGGAAGCATTCTGCCCTGGCCGAGAGCGAAAGCGTAGTCTTTAGCAGTACCGCCTTCGAAAGCAACACCGTCAAGGGTTCCCTTGAAGTCAACGACAACGCGGTCGCCGTCGGCAGCTGCCTTGTCAGCCTTTTCGAAAGTGGCGCGCTGTTTGCGCATAACATCGAGAGTCTTTTCAACGTCAGCGTCTGTGAGTTCGCACTCGTACTCTGTAACGGAAGCGTCTTTCATATCAGGAACTTCGACGTCAGGGAAGACTTCGAAAGTAGCGGTGAAGGACATTGTGTCTTCATTTTCAGGAGCGCCTTCGGTCGGAGCGATATCCGGGTAGCCGGAGACATGGAATTTGCCTTCCTGAACTTTTTCAACGAAAGCAGCAGAAACGAGTGCATTGATTGCATCGAACTGAACTTCCTGACCATAAGCTGCTCTGACCATAGCGGCAGGAGCGTGGCCGGGACGGAAACCGTGGAATTTAGCTTTCTTTGCTTTTTCGCGAAGAGCTTTAGCTACGCGAGCATCGAGTTCTTTACGAGAGATCGTCAGCTCGATAGTGCGCTGAAGAGGATTCGGCTTAACTTCTTCGGCTTTTGTTTCTTCAGCCGGAGCTGCTGTGGCTTCTGTTTTTTCCTCAACCTTTTCTTCTACTTTGGTTTCTTCTGCCATTTAAATATTTCCTTTCCGGATATGCCCGAAGGGGGCTTGTTTATAGATTGGAGAAGCGGTGCTTCCCTGTTTGATCGTCGGATTATAGCTGTAAATAAAGGAGATACAACTTAAAACATGTAAAGTTTGATGAAATTTACGGCTATTGATTATCATTATCAATTACAAAGAAATTTCACGCTGTTCCAATGCTTTTTTCTTACCTAGACCGCCTGACAATTAAAACAGTAGACCGCCTTCTCTTCCTAATTTGAAATTAGAAGTAGAAAAAAATTCTAATTTTTGTGTGATCACTGACTAAAGATATCTGAAAAATCGGCCTCATTCAGATTTAATACATCGACGCACTTGCTTCTCATCCACCTTCTACAACTCAATCGATCCATTCGTTCTAATAGTTAGCTCACAAATATTTACGCTCATTTTGATTTTTATTAGGTATAAATACTTAGGGAAGCTCTGTAAAATGCTTGATTCTTCCCAATGGCCTTTAGAGACTTAATTTTCAAAGGATCTGGCCGAAAT
>ENA-UEOJ01000699-UEOJ01000699.1-human-gut-metagenome-genome-assembly--contig:-NODE-699-length-26602-cov-7.454628_pt1 | contig 26602 bp, 17 predicted proteins | sample MGYA00242885_ERZ507886 | MGnify/ENA primary metagenome ERZ507886 (study PRJEB26167, sample SAMN06115505) | human gut metagenome | host: Homo sapiens | place: China:Anhui | collected 2015-08-07 | study... | reverse complement strand
CGTTCTTTTCTTCGCGGACAAGTGAATGAGCAGGGCGAGATGTCTATTACCTCTATTTATTGTAGCCGGTATTGATTTATATGATGGAATAGACAATGACTATCCTGTTTTTTCGAGCATCGACAAATGTGATGTGGACGCTGATGTGGTCATAGATTTTTCCAATGCTAAGGCTGTTGACGGAGTACTGGACTATTGCGTGGACAAGCAGGTTCCGGTTGTTTTATGCACAACAGGTCTTAGTGATGAGCAGCTTGCAAAGGTTGAGGAGTGCTACAAGAAGGTGGCAGTGCTCAAGTCTGCAAACATGTCACTTGGCATAAACACTCTTATGGCTCTTCTCAAAAAGGCTGCACAGGTTTTCGCACCGGCAGGTTTTGACATGGAGATAGTTGAGAAGCATCACAATTTAAAGCTTGATGCACCTTCAGGTACTGCGCTTGCGCTTGCTGATTCCATCAACGAGGCTATGGATAACGAGTATCACTATGTTTACGACCGCAGCCAGCGCAGAGAGAAGCGTGATCCTAAGGAAATTGGTATTTCTGCTGTCAGAGGAGGAAGCATCGTCGGTGAGCACGAGGTACTTTTCTGTGGACAGGATGAGGTGATTGAGTTTAAGCATACTGCTTACTCTAAGGCTGTTTTTGCGAAGGGTGCTGTTGAGGCTGCCAAGTTCCTTAAGGGAAAGGGTGCAGGTCACTACGATATGGCGGATGTTATTGCAGCTAAGTAGATTGAGTGGAGTGAATTGCTTCATTGTGGCGATAGGTCGGGCGTAGGACCCGGGCACCGGGGTGCACACGCACTCTCCCGGGGCGCTACGCTACGTGGCTAAGATTCTGTACGAAATTATGCCTGATGGGTTTCTATGCTTGACAATCCCTCCTCGTACATCGGGCAGCCGCTATTGTCCACCCATTCGATTCCTGTTTCGTCCATGTCGTTGATTAAAACTATCGAGGCTTGGTTTCTACTCGAATGCATCAAGTTTTTCAATGTCGTGCCTTCTCCTTCCTGCATGTTCCAGTTGAGAAAGAGGTTCTCTTTTTTTGAGGCGAAATAGTAATTCAAATCGGATTTTATTTCTTCTTCTGTGTGGGCTACCGTCCAAATTCTGACATCGGTTATCATTCCTTGAAATTTTTCGCCGTCTACCCAGTTGGGATTGGCACCCAATGTGAGGTCTCCTGTGCCAACAGCTATCGGTGCGCTGAAAGTTTCCTCCACCGTTTTTTCTCCGTTTTTATAGCAGATCAGTTTGTTCCTGTCTATCACCATAGACAGTTTTGCCCATTCTCCGGCTTGTAACTGAGTATTGACCCATTTAGGTTCGTTACCTCCGTTACCGACACAGAATGTAGCTCTCGCCCAGCCGTTGGGTTGCAGCATCAGTTCGTAGCCCCCTGATTTGTTGTCATTGGCAGGATCATCGACGAATGCACTTTTAGTGCTTATCAATACGCCGCCTTGCGCGTCGAGGGTTTCGCTTATACGCACCCACATTTCGATGGTCTGTTGTTGGTTGTAGACATCGGCGAAGTACTTGTTCCCTTCTTGTGACAGGTGAATATCACAGCCTCTGATGCTGTTGTCGTGGATAAAGTTGACAGCTTTGATGTTTGCAGCCTGTAATGACATTCCGCAACTGAAAATCATGGCAAATAACATGCATGAAGTAATTTTTTTCGGTTTCATACGATTTTGTTTTTTAAGGTTAGTTTTTAATGAATTTTTTACTGATAACTTGCGATCCGACATTGAATTTTATAATGTAGTTACCCGATGGTATATTTTTGATGTTTATGTATTTATAGACGGGTTTCGTGTTCGATGTTTGCAATACTTGTCCCGAAGTGGAGCATATTTGATAGCTTATCTTTTCCGTATCTCCATCGTAGGAGATGAACAGTTTGTCGTCCGTGGGATTGGGATAAATTTCGATTGTATTGCGGTCTTTCGACGGAATCACCAGATTGGACATGTTTACGGGCGTTGCTTTTGCGACTTCGGTCAGTACGGCTTTTGCGTCGTTCACCAAGCTCGTGATGCGGTTGTCGGTCTCTTTGCTGATTTCTCCCAATGAGAATGTTTGCAATACTCTTTGCAGTTTTTGAATGTTTTCGTTGGCTTCCGGCGTACCCAGCCCTTTCAGGCGTTCCATAATGACTCGTAACTTTTCATAATCTTGGATGCCTTCACGTAGGCGGGCCATTCTTACAGAGTTGCGAGGTCCGGGATATACCATGTGTTGGTCGCCTGCCGGAGCCGATGCACAGCGGGTATCTTTGAGAACGTTCTGCACCCAAATGTTGTAGGCCCAACGCAAGAATCCTGTATATCCCTGAGCGTATGCGAACCACCCGACAAGAGCACTTTCGGCAGGAGGCGAGAATGTGAACTGGTTGGGGTGTTCGGGCCATGAACAGCTCGTATAAAATGTCGTGGGTTTACCTTGTGCGATTCGAGCCTGCATGTTCTCCGATGTAGTGGGGTGACCCACAAAGATGGACAGATCGTATATGTCTTCTTGCAAGGAGGGGATATAACCCCCGGCCAATGCTATCTTGAAGTCGGGGGTTGTCTCTTTGATGAAAGAGATTACTCCGGCCATAATGGGTTCGAGTTTTTCGTCCATAGCGATAGCTGTTTTTTCGAACCAGCCATTTTCTTTGAGGTGTTTCCGGAAATCGAGGAGGAAGGGTCTCCAAAAATCTGCAAATTCCTGAGTGCCGGGTTCCGGCTGTATAGAAATCCAATCGCCTGATTTTTCGTCGAAGTAACGTGTAGCTCCCCACGGGTACATCGAGTAACAATTGATTTGCTGGTCGATTCCTATCGAAGCCATCATATTCACGAATTTATCGAACACCGTATAATCATAAAACCAAGTGCCATCGGCTTTTTTGGTCCATAGAATCATACTTTCGTACCAGTCGTCGAAACTTTGTCCTCCGTGGTTGATTACGGCGGTGCAAACTTTTTGTCCGGCATCGGCCAATATTTTAAAATACTCTGCCAGTATCTCGAAGTGTTCGTCACTCCATAGGGTAGGCTTATGATACCTTTTTACCGAAACACAGTTTTGCCAAAGGTCGAGATGGAATTGCCAATCTTTCGGTGCGGGGACTATGTGGTCGAGTACTTCTACGGTCAAAGACAGTATTTGGTCTTCACCCGCAGCCGAACGAATAAATATCTCTCCCGTATATTCTCCCGACGGTATGTCTCGCGGAATCTCTACTGTAATCCATATCGGTCGAGTGGTTCTTCCCGGTATCGTCATTTGGGGGATATAATCGAGAACATCGGGCACGAGGTGGCTGTTTTCTGTTTTATGCGGCGTTCGAGCGGCACAAGCCAATATTTCGTCTGAAATTTTGAACTTGTCGGAGAGTGTGTATCGGACAAAGTTCGATTTGACATTTCCCGCCGGAATGATGGAAGATATACCTTTTAAATCGGAGGTAACGCATTTTACGTCTTTTATCTCGTTTTTGGTGTAAGCCAATGCGATGAAGTTTACTTTTTCGCCTTTCCATACGACGGCTTTCGTTTGTTTTATTTTATTTGCGGGGACATTTCCTTTTTTGTATAAAGTATCGATCGACCCCCATGCGGCGTGAAGTCCCGAAGAAAGGTCGTCCCACTGTTTGCTGTCGTAGGTTTCGGGATCGGCGGTTTCTACAAAGTCGTTTAACCCGTATGCCGGATATACCTTTTGGGCAGATATCGGTCCAGAGAAAAGGAGGCAGCATAAAGACCAGAAAGTCGCTTTTTTCAAAAGATTTCTTTGATTAGTAGCCATCATTTTGTTTTATTTTAAGTTCATAAATCGTTTGTTGAGGAATAGGATATAGTTCGTGGTAGTCTTTCGCCAGATTTTTACCCCGGCTGATTGCATTGGAAATGAATACGCCGTGTCGTATCATGTCGCTTCTTCTTTTACCTTCCCAAATAAACTCCCAAGCTCTTTCTTGAAGCAGATGAGCGCGAAAAGCGTCTATGTCGGTTATTTGGTCTATTTTCTTTTTGTGGTCGGTTTGGTCGTAATTGTCGAAACTTCTGCGGCAGACTTGGTGCAGGAGTTCTTTGGCCGTGGGTGTTCCTCCCCCGTCCGGGCCGAAAATTTCGTTTTTAGCTTCGGCACGTAACATGATGACATCGGCGTACCGGTAAATGACATATTCCGATGCATCATTCGTCCCATCGGTATTTGCATTTTCCTGATATTTCATAGGCAAAGCTCCATATTCGAGAGTTCCGGTACGTCCTGTAACCATCTCTTTCCCATTCCAGTATTCGGTTTTGTGTACTTGTCTGCGCTTATCGGCCGGATCGAAAGAGTCGTATACTTCCCACGGGGTTCTGAATCCATTCCAACCGGTCAGCGGGATACCTTGCTGGGACTTGTAATCGGTGGGTAGTACGTGGGCAAGAAAGTTGTTTCCCATTACCGGAATGGGAAAACTCGGAAGAGCGAAGATGATTTCGTTGTTGTGTTGGTTTTGAGGACTCCAAATGTCTTTGAATTCAGCTTGTAATTCATAATATTGTAAATCCATGATGTCTTTGGCTACCTGTTCGGCCTTTTTGAAATAATCCAGATAGTCGCTGACGTGTTTGTTCCGACAGTAGCCTCCTTCGTGCATGTATAGTTGGAGCAGTACCATCATAGCCGTTGCCTGACTTACATGACCGTAGTCGCTACCTGTCCATGCGACAGGCAAAATTTTGGCATTGATTACTTCTTTCAATTCGGTTTCTACAAATGTGATGTATTCTTCCCGAGAGGGACGAGTTACCGTAAAGTCCTGAGTGGGATTGAGTATTTTTTCGGGGTCGGTGATTGCCGGAACCGGCCCATACAGGTCGAACAGATCGTACATCCAGAGCGCCCGTACTACTCTCAATTCGGCAATGTATCGATTTTTTATGTCGTCGCTCACAGGAGCGTCTTGTATACGTGCGATTAAAGCTGTGGCTTTTGTTATGGCCGGCACGAAAAATTCGAATATTTCACAGACGAAATAGTCGGTTGCTTTCCACATGAAATCTGTATGGGCTTTATAGAACCAATTCGCGGCCCATAGGTCGGTGGGGACTTCTTGAAGCGTCATTACCGAACCCCAAGAGGTTTTGTATCGTCCCCATTCGGATATCCCTCGGAACTCGGTGTAAACACCGGTGACAACAGTCTTTACGTCGTCTTCGTTGGTTAAAAAGTTTTCGGGTGTAATTTGATCGAATAGTTCCGGTTCCAAGTTTCCCTCGCATGAAATCATCGAGAGACATAGAATAACCAGTATATGTTTGAATTTTGTTTTCATAGTGTACGTGTTTTTAGAATGTGATATCTATACCTATCGAATATGTCCTTTGAGACGGATATCCGCCTTTTGAATCCATCTCCGGGTCTAATCCCTGATAGTTCGTAATGATGAAAGGGTTTTCAACATCGACGTATATTCTGGCTTGTGAAAAGACTTTGTGTATCCATTTGTGCGGGAAAGAGTATCCCAATGTTATGTTTTTACAACGTACGAACGATACTTTTTCGAGCAGCCAGTCATCTCCTCCGTAGTAGGCACTGTAAAATCCCGATGGAAATTTGTTCGTGGGATTGTCGGGAGTCCACCGTTCCAATACTTCTTTCGAATAGTTTTGCCGTTGCAAGATGTATTCGCAACCGGAGGGCCCGTATTTTGCCCGATTCGAATTGGCCACGTATTGACCGAACATACCATAGAAGAAAATATTCAAGTCGAAGTTCTTGTATTCGAACATGTTGCCGAATCCGATGATAACTTTCGGGTCGGTACTTCCCAAATAGATTCTGTCGGCTGCGTCTATTTTTCCATCGGGGTGTCCGAGCAATTTGGAACCGTCGTTCGGGTCAAACCCGTTCAGGTCTTTTACTTTCATTTGTCCCGGCAATAAATCGGGCATGGAGGCAGGAGGAGTTTCTCCTATTTGCAGAATACCGTCGGATACGCATCCATAGATAGCCCGGATAGGTGCATCTTCTTTTTCATAAGGCGCCAAGACTACATCGGGGTTGCGTTCTTTCCATCGGTCTTTATAGGAGGATATATTCAAGGTAGTGTTCCATTTGAACGGGCCGGTAAGGTTTACCGTATTTAAAGAAAACTCATACCCGGTGCTTTGGGTCGCTCCGATGTTGTCTGCAATAGTAGAGACTTCCATCAAGGAATTCAGTTTGCGGAAGGCGAGTAAATCGCTGACTACTTTGTGGAAATATTCAAACGATCCTGTGATTCGGTTGTTTAGAAATCCGAAGTCGAGACCCACGTTCAACTCTGTCGTCGTTTCCCATTTGAGGTCGGGATTTTCGAGCTGGCTTTTGATACTGCCTGTTTGTACAGCATCTCCGAATACATATTGATTACCGGCTTCATAGTATTCGTAGGCATTGCCTCCGATATTGCTGTTTCCGGTTTGTCCGAAACTGACTCTTAATTTTAATTCGGACAACCAGTCGACGTCTTTCAAAAAGTTTTCATTCTGCATTTTCCAAGCGAATGCTCCCGATGGGAAAAGACCCCATTTGTTGTTTTTACCGAATTTCGAAGAGCCGTCATATCTTAAAGAGAATGTAAACAGGTATTTGTCGAGCAGGGAATAGTTGATTCTGCCGAAATAAGAACCTAATTCGTTTTTGCCTTTGGAAGAACTTACCGGCGGACGGGCCACATTCCCGGCTTCCAATTTGTTCCATAGGAATAAATCGGTGAAAAATTGAGAGCTGCCGGCTCCTAATCCGTCCCAGTTCTCTTGTTGGTATGAATACCCGAGCAATACTTCCAATCTGTCTCTTTCCTTGAAAAGCTGCTTCGTATAGTTGGCTGTTAGTTCGAACAATAAATCGACCGTCCTATTTTCATTGATATTGGCTTTTCCTCCTTCTTGTTTTCCGTATAGCGTCGATTTGGGAAGATAGGTACTGCGGCGACCTTGATTTTTGTCGATACCCATATTGAGCTTTACTTTCAAATCTTTCCAGAATGTAGCTTCGATATAGCCGTTTGCCAGTAATCTATCGGTTTGCGTCTGGTCTGTAATTTCGAGCATTGAAACCGGGTTGGGAATCATGCCCAGTGTGGGACTCAGCGCATAGTTTCCCGATTCGTCTTTTACCGGGACGAGGGGGTCGTAATGCAATGCCGAATTCAGCAGGCTGGAATTTTCGGCGTTACCTTCTCCTAATGGGACATTATTGTTGAAAATGGTGCTGTATGTTGCATTGATACCGGCTTTGACGTATTTTCCTAAATCTTGATCGAGGTTTATTCTTCCCGATATACGTTGGAAATCGGAATTCTTGATTACTCCTTTTTGTTTGTAATAATTCAAAGATGCCAAAAAACGTGTGGATTCCGTACCGGCTGAAACAGACACGTTGTGTTGGTTGATGGAGCCGTCGCGCGTAAGCAGCCCGAACCAGTCGGTCCCTTCTCCGGCGGCAGCGATTTCTTCCGGACTATATGGATTGCCCTTGTAGGGTAAAGCGTCTTCTTCCAGCTCTCCGCCATACGGATATAATTCATTATCCATGCGCCATTTTTGATAGGATATTTCGTTTGAAACATTCATGAATTCCTTAGCCGATAACATTTCCAGTCGTTTGGCTATTGTTTGAATCGAATAGTTGGCGTTGTATTTTACTATGGGTTTCCCGCTTTTCCCTCTTTTGGTCGTGACCAAGATTACGCCGTTGGCAGCTCTTGCTCCGTAGATGGCAGTGGCGGAGGCATCTTTAAGAATTTCTATGGATTCGATATCGTTGGGATTCAACGAGTTCATCGGGTTTCGGGAACCATATTCGTAGCGGTTCCCGCTTTCGGGTTCCACGCTTTTGTTGGTGACGGGAAATCCGTCGATTACATACAGAGGGTCATTCCCTGCACCGGTCGATGCAGCACCTCTGACGTATATTTCGATTCCTCCGCCCGGTTGAGCGGAATTTTGTTTTACCATTACTCCGGCGGCCTGTCCTGCCAACATGTGTGTGACAGAAGTGTTGGCTGCGATGGGCAGATTCTCTGTTTTGACACTCGATACAGCTCCCGTCAAATCACTTTTTTTAACCGTCCCGTAACCAATAACCACTACTTCGTCCATCAGAACGTCGTTTTTTTGAAGAGTTACCGGAATATAATTTCTGTCACCGATTTCAACTTCTTGTTTTTTATATCCGATGTAGGAGATAACGAGAGTCGTTGCACTGTCGGGTACATCGATTGTGTATTTCCCGTCGATGTTGGTCATGGTTCCTTTGTTTAAACCTTTTACCAAGACGTTGCCCCCGATAATAGGTTGTCCTGAATCGTCGGAGACGACACCGCTGATTTTGTTTGTGCGAACGGGGGCCTGACGTTTGGCGGTGATGATGATCTTTTTATTGTTGATACGGTAAGAGTATTCGTTCAGGATTCTATCCAAAACGTCTTTTATATTCGCATCTTTCATATTAATACTGATTTTCTTCTCAGTATCGATGTCTGCGTTGTTATAGAAGAACACATAGTCGCTTTGAGCTTCTATTTGTTTCAGTACATCGATTAATGTCACGTCGTTTACCTCGATGTTTATCTTCCGTTCCGATGCGTACAGGTGATTTGCTCCAAATGGTTGAACCCATAGAAGATACAAAACCAGTCCTATGACTTTGTAGGGGAATGAAGATCGTTTTGTGATCGTTTTTTTGTGTTTAAGGGTCTTCATGGTTGTTGTTTCTGTCGGTTGCTCTTTGGGTTTGCTTCCGGTCAGTGAAAAATCTTTGTTGCCGCTTAAAATAACTTTGTTTCTGCGGCATAATGTGTCGTAATCGTATGTGGTTTCAATGTCGTATTCGCCGTTTTTGTCTTGTGCGATTTTTAAAGCTGTTTCTGCGGTTTCACCGTCTGCAAGAGCACCGAAAATCGAAGTCGTCATTTTTGAATCATATCCCACGGTGGTAACATAATAGTTGGCATAAACCGCTTCGGCACCGTTTGCGATAAAAGCATCTGCCATACTTGAATCAAAGGCGGAAAGGCAAGTGCCCAAATAAATTACTGCACCGTCAAAGCTTTCCTTTTGATAATAATCTTTAAAGAACGAAGCTGTCAGCAGAGTGTGGCTTTTGCCGTTTGCGAGTATATGCTTACCATCGCAATATTTGCGAAATTCTTTGTCCTTTTTCACGGTCTTATAAGGTATGTCGATGGAAACAACTGAGCCTGTTGAAGCCGTGTATGTGCCATGGCCGTCCCAAATTATGATTTTTGCACCGCTTAATTTTTTTAGCGCCTGTATATTAACCTTTTCATTATCAAAATTGTCTGCCGAGTCAAATTTATAACCTTTTATTTTGGAAGCAACATTTCTTGCAGCTTTATCGGGAGCCTCGCTTTTAATTTTTGTGTTGTAATACGGTTGCAATGTAACTATTCTGCTATTAGAGCCGCCGGCTTTTAATCCTTCAATTTCGGGTGTATATACAATAACATCACCTTGTGGCATAGTGCACACCAAGCAAAGTGTTTCGGCTTCCAAAGAAACATCTTTTAAAGTGCCTTTTTCTTTAAGCGATGTTGCATAGTCGTATTCTTTTTTCAGCAATGTATTGATTGCATTTTCCGTCGGTTTATTTTCACTCCAAAAGCTGTTTTCGATTTGGCTGAAATTATCATTGATTTTCTCCATTTGCGCCATTTGCCTGTTTATTGCTATGTTTTCTCTGTTTGTAAAAAGTAGTATTCCGCCGGTAATCAGAGCCAAAGCGCAAATAACGCATATTATTATTGCCGCTGTTTTCTTGCGTTTGGTTTTTTGCGGTGATGATGTATTCTTTGCTTTCTTTTCCATTTAAATTACTCCTTGTCAGATTGCCTGCTGTTTAATTTGCATATATTAACAGTATATATTTTTTGTTGTATGGTTTCTATATGCCGGCAGAATACAGATGTGAACTTTTCGCAATGCTAAACGCAATAAAGCTTGTTATGAACATAACTAAAACCAGTTCTTATTGACAACTCACAGAAATAATATATAATAGAATTTAAGAAATCGGGGGGATTGCTCCCCTTTGCTTTCCTATTTTCGATTATCCTATAATCTTACCAACGACGATTAGGATAATTCCTATAAGCAAGTCCGATAAGGCGCTCATAACAATCGACAGCCAATCAATGTTATGTAAACCTTTATCGGACTTTTTTGTTTTTTTATACAATAAAAGGCAGGGATTTTTCCCTGCCTTTTTGTGTGCTTATTTGCTTTTTATTCTTCCCATTTCATAATGGTTTTGCCGAAGGCCTTTTTAGTGTCTTTTTCAAAGGCGGCTTTTATGTCTGCCACGGTGCGCACGGTGTTTACCGAGCTTATCAGGTTGCCGAGGTAATCAATGATTTCCGGGTTTGATTCATACATTGCCACGGTTTTTTCAAAATCCGAAACACCGCTGCGTGATGAGCCGAAAAGGCGAAGCCCTTTTTCAAGAACCATGCGTGTGTTTATCTGCACGGGATATTCGGAAACTCCGAGCAGCGAAATTGTGCCTTCCGGCTTGATCAAATCGATTATTTGCTCTATTGCCACGGGGCTGCCGTTTCCGCCAACGCATTCAAAAGCGTGGTCAACGGTTAATCCGCCCGGAATTGCATTTACCGCATAGGTTGCGTCTGCAAAAGTGAAATCCGAAAGCTTGCCGTATGTTTTGCCGAAAACGAAAATTTGCGATTGCGGAAAAGTCTTTTTAAGAAAAAGAGCTGTTATATAGCCCAAATTACCGTCGCCCCAAACGCCGATGCGCTCGCGGCGGGCGTGGGCGATTTTGTTAAAGCGGGTTATGGCATGCACGGAAACGGAAACTATTTCCGTAAACGCAGCCACATTTAAATTTATGCCTTGCGGCAGCGGCACAAGCCTTTTCGGCGAAATTTCAACATATTCCTGCAAAAATCCATCCATTGAAGAGCCGCAGAATTTAGATGTTTTTAAATAATTTTCGGCGATATAATCGTCCTTTTCGCATGGCGCATTAGGCACCATAACAACTCTGTCGCCGCTTTTAAAGGTGCCGGTGGGGTCAAAAACAACCTTGCCTATGCCCTCGTGAATAAGAGCCATCGGCAGCTTTTGCGCCAAAACCTTTGGGTCTCTTGTGCCAAGGTAATAGCGCATATCGGCATTGCAAATTGAAAGGTGAGTGGGGCGAACTATTGCATTTTGCCCAAACAGCTCAATGTCTTCAAAAGCAATTTCAAAGCGCCTCGGCTCGGCAAGGCGGTAAACGGTGTTTATCATTCTTCATCCTCCAGCAGGGAGCGGGCAACACGCAAATCATATGGATATGTGATTTTAATATTAAAGGTTTCGCCCTCAACAAGCGCCACCTTTTCGCCCTTTAGCACAAAAATTTTTGCGGCGTCCGTTAAAATATCTTTTTCCTCGGCGGAAAGCTCGCCGTAAAGCTGCTTCAGCTTTGCCGCCTTAAAGGATTGCGGAGTTTGCCCTTGATACATATGGCTTCTGTTTGGAATTGAGCTTATTGTTTTTTCGTTTGTGGATTCAACTATTGTGTCCGTTGCTTTAATCACGGTGTCGCAGGCACCGTATTCACGGCAGGCGGCAATGTTTTCCTCAATGATTCTGTGCGTAACAAACGGGCGCACGGAATCGTGGGTAATGATAATCGTATCATCGTCAAGGCCAAAATTTTGCTCAATGTAATCAACCGCATTCATAATGGTTTCGTTTCTTGTGGTGCCGCCCTCAATAACGCAAACTTTGTTTTGTGCGGGTGCAATGTGCTTTCTGATAAGATCCTTGGTGTGCTCCACCCATTGCGAAGGGCAAAGCACTATCACCTTTTCAAAATCCGGGTAGGTAAAGAATTTTTCAATTGTGTATATTATAACCGGCTTGCCTTTTAGCGTTAAATATTGCTTGGGCTTGTCGCCGCCCATGCGAGAGCCTATTCCGCCGGCAAGAACTATTCCGTAAACCATAATATCTCCTTTCGGCAATCGCCGCTTTGTGTGATTTGATATTTATATATTATCTTAAAGCGCGATACATTTCAAGAATATTTTGCTTTGAAAGCGCAATCGGGTTGCGCTCCATAAGCATGCTCATGCTTTTTTCCGTAAGCTCGGCGATTTGTTCATCGCTTGTGCAGCCGATTTCGCTCAGGCGGCTGCGCATTCCCATTCGTTTTTTCATAGCTGAAATTTCATTTGCCATTTCATAGGCGTTTTTAAATCCGCACTCGCGGGCAAAGGCGGCAATTCTGCCGTTTTCGTCTGCATTGTCGGCGTTGAATTTCACAAAGTAATCAAGCGTAAAGGCGCAGGCTTCGCCGTGCGGCACGCCGTAAAGATTTGTGAGCGGGAAAGAGCAGGCATGGCTGCCCGTTGTGCGCGGGTGTGAAAAAGCAACTCCCGCCGTTATGCTTGCCTGTGCCATTTTTTCGCGCGCCTCCAAATTATTCGGCTCGTTGTAAGCCTTTTCAAGGTATTTAAACACAAGCTTTGCCGCATAAACCGAGCACGCAGAGCAAAGCGGCTGATTCAAGGTGCTCCAATAGCTTTCGATTGCGTGGCTCAGCACATCAAGCCCTGTTGACGCCGTAACGGCAGGTGGCACCGAAAGGGTAAGCTCCGGGTCTATTATCGCAATTTTGGGATACATTGTGTTGTCGCCCATGACAAAGGCCCGGCCAAAGGGTTCCGGCAGGAGCATCATCAGGGAATGGGGCAGGGGTCTGCCTCCGCGCGTGAGCAGTTCCAGCACGTTGTCCAGAGCTGAGGAGTCGCTTCCGTCCTCTTCAATGACCGGCCTGACTCCGTCCGGATCGCCGAACAGCGGTGAGGACAGGGCCGCTTCCCTGATCTTCATGTGCGTAAGATTGCTTTGCAGGGTATTGATTTCGCCGTTATGGGCCAGCATGCGGAAGGGCTGGGCCAGCCGCCAGCGCGGCATGGTGTTGGTGCTGAAACGCTCGTGAAAGACGGCAAAGGGGGCGGAGAAATGGGGATCAGCGAGATCGGGATAAAAGTCCGCCAGTTTTGCTCCGGTGAGCATGGCCTTGTACACCACGCTGCGGGAAGACAGGCTGGCGACGTAAAAATCTTCCTGTTCCGGCAGTTTCCGCGCGGCCCGTTCCATGCCCTTGCGGGCGAGATACAGGCGGCGCTCCAGTTCCTCGCCCGGCTCGGCCAGCGGCGAAACCACGGCGGGAAGCGCGGAAGCATCCCGGAATGTCCCGGATGTTCCCGCGCGGGGCAGGACGAGAACCTGCGCCATGCGCGGCATCTGCGAGCGCGCGTGCGGGCCGAGCGCGTCGGGACGGACGGGAACATCGCGCCCGTCCGCCAGTTCCAGACCCTGCGCGGCAAGGCTTTCCTCCACAAGTGCCATGGCTCTTTTTCCAGCCGCCGCGTCACGGGGCAGAAAAAGCTGTCCGAACCCGAAGACCGGAGGCAGGGTCCAGAAACGGCTCAGGAAATCAAGCGGAAGGGGGAGAAGCAGACCTGCCCCGTCGCCTTCGCCTCGTCCGGAGGCAAGTCCGCCGCGGTGGGCAAGGCTGGTCATGGCGGAAAGGGCGTCTTCGATGATTCTGTGAGCGGGGCGTCCGTCCAGGCGGGCCACAAAACCGACGCCGCAGGCGTCGTGTTCGCGGTTGGGATGGGTGATGTCGGTAGGCTGTCGTGTCGTCATGAAAACCGCCGATCATGTTTGCTGACCATGAAGATGGCGCGTATTGGGAGGAAGGGGCTGTCCGTCCGGCTCATGCGCCGGACGGACAGGAGAGGAAAAAACGAACGGAGCAGAATTCGGAATCAATGCGTCCAGAGCAGCTCCGCATACTTGGGCAGCGGCCAGGCCGCGTCGTCGGTCATGCCTTCCAGCGCGTCGCATTGTTCGCGGCAGCGGAGCATGAGCGGCAGCACCGCATCGCGGGCGGCGCGGGCGCGGGCCGGAGCGCCGTCCATGCCCGCAAGCTGTTCGCGGGCGGCGTGCAGCTCATCCAGCGCGGTCATCAAGGCGACGTTATGGGAGCGGAAGGCCGCATAGCGCCTTTCTTCCAGATTTGTGGGCAGACTGTTTGCCGCGCCTGCCCCGACATTGGCCGGAGTCCCTTCCGCCGCGCGGATTTCCGCCACCAGACGGGCGGCTTCGCTCTGGGCCCGCAGCGTCACGGGAAGCACGATTTCGCGCAGCATGCGTTCCAGCACCGAGGCTTCGATGCCGACGGTCAGCGCATAGTTTTCCTGGAGAATTTCCTGACGGGCCAGAATTTCCGGTTCGGAAAGCACCCTGTTGCGCAGGAAGACTTCCATGACTTCCGGGTCGTCGTAATGCTCCAGCGCGGCCACGGTATCCTTCAGGTTGGGCAGGCCGCGCCGGGCGGCCTCTTCCGGCCATTCGGCGGAATAGCCGTTGCCGTTGAAGACCACGGGCATGTGTTCGCGGAACAGACGGGGCAGCAGATCCTTCAGGGCGTCGTTCAGTTCCTTTCCGCCTTCCACGGCGGCTTCCAGCTCGGTGGCGATATCGTCCAGGGCGCAGGCCACGGCGCTGTTCAGGGCGATATTGGCCGGAGCGATGGACTGGGAGGAGCCTACGGCCCGGAACTCGAACTTGTTGCCGGTAAAGGCGAAGGGACTGGTACGGTTGCGATCCGAGTAGTCGCGTGGCAGGGGCGGCAGCGTGGAAACGCCGATCTCCATGGGCGCGGTTCTGGCGTGCGCGGGCTGTTCCCCGATGATGCTCAGCAGGGTTTCTTCCAGCAGATCGCCGAGATACACGGAAATAATCGCGGGCGGGGCTTCATTGGCGCCGAGGCGGTGATCGTTGCCGGCTCCGATGGTGCCGAGACGCAGGGCCATGGCGTGTTTGTGCACGGCGCGCAGTACGGCGGCGAGAAAGACCAGAAAGCGGGCGTTGGTGCGCGGGGTATCGCCGGGATCGAGCAGATTCCGGCCGTCGGAGGAACACAGGGACCAGTTGTTGTGCTTGCCGCTGCCGTTCACGCCCGCAAAGGGCTTTTCGTGCAGCAGGCAGACGAAGCCATGATCAGGGGCCACATGGCGCAGCATGTTCATTATGAGCATGTTGTGGTCGGTGGCGATGTTGACTTCCTCATGCAGGGGGGCCATTTCAAACTGGCCCGGAGCCACTTCGTTGTGGCGGGTGCGCACCGGAATGCCCAGAGCGATGAGCCGGTTTTCCACATCCTGCATGAACGCCATGACGCGCCTGGGCACCGCGCCGAAATAGTGATCTTCCATTTCCTGCCCCTTTGGGGAGGGAAGGCCGCTCAGGGTCGTTCCGGTCATGAGCAGATCAGGGCGCAGCGCGGCAAGACGGCGATCCACGAGAAAGTATTCCTGCTCCGCGCCGACCATGGGGCTGACGTGGGTGGCATCATGGTCGCCGAACAGGCGCAGCACGCGCAGAGCCTGCCGGGAAACGGCCTCAATGGAGCGCAGCAGCGGCGTCTTGCGATCCAGCGATTCGCCGGACCAGGAATAGAAAATGGTGGGAATATGCAGGGTATTGCCGCCCCTGCCGGGCAGGATGAAGACCGGCACGGTGGGGTCCCAGGCGGTATAGCCGCGCGCCTCGAACGTGGAACGGATGCCGCCGGAAGGGAAGGAGGAGGCGTCGGGCTCCCCGCATACCAGCATCTTGCCGGAAAACTCCTGAATGGCGTGCCCGTCTCCGGTGGGGGCAAGGAAAGCATCGTGCTTTTCCGCCGTGACGCCGGTCATGGGCTGGAACCAGTGCGTGTAGTGCGTTGCCCCGCGCTCCAGCGCCCAGTCGCGGATGGCGCCGGCCACGATATCGGCGATGTCCGCCGGCATGGGAGCGCGGCAGCGGATGGTCTTTTCCATCTTCCTGTATGTGTCGCGCGGCAGACGTTCGCGCATGACGTGCAGATTGAACACGTCACGGCCGAACAGACTCCGCATGTCAACGGTTGGCCGCAGAGGGGCCGGACCGGACGACTCTTCGGGGGTGTCGTCGGAAAGAATATCGCGAATGGCTTCCTGGCGTGGTGAACTCATGGCTTGCTCCTCAGGTGATGGCATGTGCCCGCGCTGTTCACGGGCGTGACGGACCTGCTTGAGCAAGAAGGATGCCAGGACGGACAAGAGCGTTTGTGTTAAAATAAAAAATATTTTATTTCAACAGAGTATAGTTATTTTTTGCGGAGGAGGCATAGATGTGAAGCAAAAATAGAATCTACACTTGTGTAGATTCTATGGAAAAGGAACATGCCGGGAGGCCGGGATTCGGCAAGGCAAAAGGGAAAGCCAATAATCTACATTTTTGTTGAAAAAAATGTCAGGTAACAGCATTTTCTACAAAAAAGTTGATTTTATTCAGGCCGGGTTCGTTTCCGGCGGAATTCCTTGTAGGTAATGCCGTATTTCTTCATGCGCAGGGCCATGATGCGATCGGTCAGCCCCAGTTCGCGGGCGGCCCTGCCCATATTGCCCTCATGACGGCGCAGCGCCTCAAGGATACAGCCCTTTTCCAGTTCATCCAGACGGGGCTGAAGCGGACCGACGGCATGGCCCTGCGCCCGCCGCACTCCGGGAGCGGAAACCGGGCAGCCCTTGCTGTGCAGTTCCGGGGGCAGATGCTGGGGCAGAATGACGCCTTCCTCTCCGGCCAGCAACACGGCCCGCTCCATAATGTTTTCCAGTTCGCGGATATTGCCGGGCCATTCGTAGCGCTGGAGCATGTCCGCCGCGCTGAGGGAAAGGTTCATTTCCGTCCGCCCTCCCGCCGCCGCGAACTTTTTCATGAAGTGAGCCGCCAGCAGGGCGATGTCCCCGCTGCGCTCGCGGAGCGGGGGCAGTTCGATGGGAAAGACGTTCAGGCGATAGTAGAGGTCGCCCCGGAATGCTCCCTGATGTACCATATCTTCCAGCGGCCGGTTGGTGGCGGTGATCAGGCGCACGTCGGCGCGGCGGGTTTCCGCGCCGCCCAGCCGTTCATAGCTGCGCTCCTGAATGACGCGCAGCAGCTTGGCCTGGGTAAGCGGGGGCAGATCCCCCACTTCATCCAGAAACAGCGTGCCGCCGTCCGCCTGTTCAAAGCGGCCCCGGTACAGGCCCTGCGCTCCCGTGAACGCGCCGCGCTCGTGACCGAACAGCTCGTTTTCCACCAGCGTTTCGGGCAGGGCCGCGCAGTTCAGGGTGATGAAGGGCCTGTTCGCACGCGGGCTTGCCGCGTGGATGGCCAGCGCGGCAAGCTCCTTGCCCGTTCCGCTTTCCCCCCGCAGCAGCACCGTGGCGGAAGAGCGGGCCACCTGATCGATGCGGGCGTAGACCTGCTGCATGGCCTCGCATGAACCCACGAAAAAGGGAGAGCGGAGGCTTACTCTGCCTCTGTCATGCCCTCTGGCGGCTCGGTTCACATTCCGCTCCGGGAGACAGCTCTGGCGGACTCTGGCCGCGCGGGCCAGCATGGATGCGATGATGGTCAGCAGGCGGGCGTCTTCCTCCAGAGTGGAGGTGTCGGCAAAAAGCCGATCCACGGACAGGGCGCCGATGGCCTGATCGTCGGCCCGGATGGGCACGCAGATGAAGGAAACGGCATCCTTGCGCAGATTGCGGGACCTGGTGCGGTTGAGGAAGAGCGGCTCGTCGGACACGTTGGAAATGACCATGGGGCGTCCGGTACGGATAACCGTGCCGGTGACGCCTTCTCCCGCCGCATAGTGTCCGCGCGCCTGTTCCGCGGCATTGAGTCCGTAGGAGCTTTCAATATGGATGCTCCCGTCCCCGGGGGAAACCAGAGAGATGGAGCCCCGCATCATGGCCATATGCCGGGCCATGAGGCACAGCGCGCCGTCCAGGGTTTCGCCGATATGGGCCGCACCGTCGAGAAGCTGGCTCAGTTCGAACAGCAGGCGCAGCTCGCGCACATCGTCGCGTACGCCATTGCGCAGGCTGGGCAGGGCATCGTTCTGATCCGTCCCGGATGCGGCGGGACGGCGCGGAGAGGATATCTTCATGGGGCCGCCGGGGCTGGTGGGGAAAGCCTCGTCATGGTAAGCGTTTTGCCCGGGGGAGGCAATGTGCCCGGGATGCTTCCCCGCACGGCGCGGATTATCCCGGCCCGCCGCATGGTTCCCGGAAAACGCGCTGTAGTCGAGCTGTGCGGAACATATCCTCGCCCGCGGAGGCGCGGGCGAGCCGGTCATGGATACATGCCGCCTTTCGCCAGTGTGGAACACGGGCTGTCTTTGCGGCTCATGCCGGTGCAAAGCCGTACGCCCCGCACAGCGCCATCAGCATGGTTCTGCAGCAAGGCGCCGAAAAAGAATGGATTGACAAGGCGGCGAAGCCGATGCGATCCTGACGTTGAACATGCAGTATTGAATGCCATCACAGGAGCAAGTCATGATTCGTCACATCGTCTGGTGGACGCTGAAGCCGGAAGCGGAAGGCCGCAGCGCGGCGGAAAACGCGGAACTGATGAAGAAGGCCGCACGTGGGCTGATCGGGAAGATCCCCGGCCTGCTTTCGCTGGATATTTCCGGCACGGTTCTCGGAACCTCCACCATGCCGGCGGAACTCGTGCTGCACAGCACGCATGAGGATGAGGAAGCGCTGCAGACCTATGCCGTGCATCCCCTGCATCTGGAGTGCGGCAGACTGATGAAGTCCGTGGCGGAAAGCCGGCAGGCGCTGGACTACGAAGTTGAGGAATAGTCTGTTCGGGCGGATGCGCGCAGACTTTCCAGCAGCAGACGGAAATGTTCCTGCAGCATGTCCGGGGAAAGCTCGGGCATGGCATCTTCGGGGAGCAGGCGTCGGGTGATGATTGCGCCCATGGTGCAGGCCAGAAAAACGCAGGCCGGGGACGCATCGCTCCCGTCACCCAGTCTTGCCGCGATTTCGCGCATGGCATCCCTGAACCGCTCCTTGATCATCGGGGCGACCTCGGGGCTTGAGGCGGAAAAGATGGCGATGTTGAGAGCTTCGATTCCGATGTGAGACGCGTTTCCCCTGAAGGCGCAGGACATCCTCTCTCCGAGGGCCGCCAGCATCCCGCTTTGCGGAAAGGGCTGCTGCTCCGTTCCGATATCGTCCAGAACCGCCGCGAAGAGACGCTTCTTGGAACCGAAATAGCGGTTGAGCAGCGCTGCGTCCACTCCGGCAAGAGCGGCAATCTGGCGGGTCTGAACATTTTCGTATGAAGCACGGGCAAAAAGCTCGCGTGCGGCGCGAAGTATTGCCTTTCTGGTTCGTCCCGCGTTGCGGGGACGGAACGCTCTGTTCCCTCCGGCATGTTCCGGCGGGCTCATCCGTTCCTGCTGCTGTTTTTTCATGCTGCCCTGCCTGTATCCGTTCTGGGTGAATGTTCCGGCATATATGGCAGATTTTGGCGGAAGGGGCGAGTTTTTCTTAAGTCATCAGTTGTTGACTTCTTTGGGAAAGGCCGCTACACCTGTCTGTCATTTCACGCCGCCGGACATCGAAAGGCGGTTTATTCCGGACTTTCAGGAGCAGAATATGTTGTCGCTGCGTCGCGCCGTTCTGGCGCTGGGTATGGTGCTGGCATTCGGGCAGAGCGCCCTTGGAGGAGATCTTTCACTCAGTCTGGGAGTATTCGCAACACCTTCCGAGTACCGGGGGATGGATACGAAGGTTCTGCCCATGCCTCTCGTGCGCTATGAGGGCGAACGGCTGTTTGTGAACGGCTATACTGCGGGAGCTTACCTGTGGAAGGATGAAAGGCAGAGGCTTTTTGTGGGGGCTTCGCTCCTGCCGCAGTATTTTCGCTCAAGCAAGAGTGATGACTGGGCCATGAAGCAGCTTGATAACCGCAATATCAGCGTGCTGGCCACTCTCGGGTACGGGATCGACACGGAATGGGGGAGTCTGAGCCTGCGGGCCTCCGGTGATGTGACCGGCACAAGCGACGGCTTTCTGGCGGATGTTTCCTATTCCTATACCCTGAGGGCCGGGGATTTCTCCCTGACGCCGGGTGCGGGCGTACTGTGGACGAGTTCGGACCACAACGACTATTATTATGGCATCAGCCGTTCGGAGTCCTCACGCAGCGGCCTGCGGCGCTACTCCCCCGATTCGGGATTCTCCCCGTATCTCCGTGTTGCGGCAGGCTGGGACATGACGGAACACTGGAGCCTTTATGCGTCGTGGACGGCGATGTTCCTGAGCGATGAAATCAGAAACAGCCCCATGGTGGATCGGGATGTGCAGAATATCTTCGGCGGGGGGATCACCTATCGGTTCTGATCATATTCGTCAAAAATTCCGTTATGGCTTGAACTCTTTCTCTTCATGGGGAAAGGAGTTCCCGACAAGACGGCAAAGCCGGTGAAATTCCTTTCTGCGCCCCCTCTTCCTGCAGGGAGCGCGCGGATTGAAAGCATCGTGAAGCAGCCCGTGCCGCGCAGGAATACTGCGGAGCCACGGGCTGCTTTTTTTCGCACCCATTCCGAATCCGGCATGAGCTTTCTGCCGCTGTTCCTGCCGCGGCGCGATCTTTCTCTCATCGACACCGGCTGCAATAAAATGATACAAAAAATATTTGGTGGGCAGCAGGGCCTTACGGTAGAGTATTCTCGTTTTGAAAATGCTCCCGGAGTCAAGCGAAGCGAGACTGAAGCCGCGACGCCCCCCCTTCTCCGGTGTCGCCGCAATTCACTTGCGGATGCTCCGGAGGAGGCGTGAAACCTGCGATCCGGAATAGGGTCCTGGACGGCAAGTACTTTCAATAGCAAAATATTCCAGGATAAAACAAAGAGCCAGAACCGGCGGGGTTCAGGTCCGGACGGACAGGGAGTGTCCGTCCGCCGCCCGCAAAGGAGCTTTGCCATGGATGGCGACAGAGAGATGCCCGCGCGTCTGACACAGGAGGAAATCCGCTTTCTTCTTGGAGCCGTGGAGTATGATCCTCTTCTGGCCGGCGGCGGAAAGACCGTCGCTCCGGAAAAGGATGCACCCGATGCTCTCGAGCCTGTTCCGGGAGATTCCGCTGCGGTCAGGGCAGATAGCCGCCGTACGCGCCGCGCACGTCCTCAACGGTAAGAAAACTCTTGGGTGAAAGTTTCCTGCACAGGCGGACAAGCTGGTTGACCTTGCGGCGCGGCAGCACCACGCGCAGCAGGTGCATTTCATCCCTCATGCCGAAGGCTTCCATTCTTGTCACGCCGAACCCGGCCTTGCGCAGCTCGTCGGCAAGCCGCGCCTCGTCCTCGTGAACGATGATGTTCACGACCGTGATGCCCAGTGCCAGCCGCTCTTCCACAAAGATGCCCATGAGTATGCCGCAGCTGTAGCCGGCGGCATAGGCGATCACATTGAAGACGCTGTCAAGGTGTCCCATGACCCTTGAGATGGCGACCACCCAGATGATGATTTCAAAAAAGCCCACCAGGGCAGCCACAAAGCGCACCCCGCGCATGACCAGAACGGTTCTGATCGTGCCGAGCGTCACATCCGCCAGACGCAGGCAAAAAATGAACAGTGCGCCCGCGAGGTCTATGGGCATTCCGAACAGGGTCATGGCATCCTCTCATTCCACAGTATATTCCGTCCGATTCTATCGGAAATATATCTTTTGGCAATGAGAGAAGACGGGTTCCGGATTACGGCACGGGCGCCGGTGCGGGAGAAACCGCCGTCGACCCCGGGGACGCGGGGCGTTCCGTCAGTCTTCCGCCCATCGCCCGGTAAATGGCATTCTCCCGGCTGATCAGATCATATTTGCCCTGAAGCAGGGAAAGCAGGGTGCTGTTGCGGGTATTCAGCGCGCTCAGCCAGTCCTCCAGCTCTCCCGCACCGCTTCTCCAGCGCTCCTCGCGGTATGCGGCGGCGCGCGTGTCCGCTTCCAGCTTGCGCTGCATGTTCGCTACCTGCTCCAGCGCCTTGCGATAGCCGAAATACTGGACATCGACCTCGTTCAGTGCTGTATTCACAGCCTTTTCAAGGTTCAGTTTGGCTTCCTCAAACTCAGCTTCGGATATCTTCACATCCCAGCGCAGGGTATTCCACTGGAGGAAGGGCAGGTTAATCCTTATGCTTCCTCCGAGAAAGGGCACGTCGAACATGGTGCCGATCCGATCGGATGAAGCAGAGAGTGTCGCTCCCACGGTAATGGAAGGATACAGCGATGCTTCGGCGGCTTCCCTGCTTCGGAAGGCACCTTGCAGACGAAACTCCGCGGCTCGGACATCGGGCCGCAGGGAAAGGGCGGCCAGGGGAACATCAAGATCCGGTCCTTCGGAAGCCACGTCCAGCAGGGAGGAGAAACCCAGTCCCAGTTTTCCTTCCGGACCCCGGTTCAGCAGATCCCGCAGCGTCTGTTCGATGGTTTTCAGTTCTGTCTGATACGCCATCAGGCTGTTCCGTGCGGAAAGCACGGACTGCCGCGCGTTCAGCGGCTCCAGTCCGTCCGTCTTGCCCTGTCTGTTGCGCTCTTCCGCGATGCCCAGAATCCGTTCGTAGTTTTTCAGTGATTCCCCGGTCACCGCTGCGGCTTCCCGTATATAGCGCCAGTTGAAATAGGCATCCGCCACACTGGCGGTCAGGGTCAGCCGGGCGCTTTCCAGATCCTGTTCCGTTGCCCGCAGCGTCCATTCCACGGCGGACGTTTCGTCCCGCAGCCTGCGCCACAGGTCAAGCTCATAACTGATGCCCAGATCCGCGCCGTAGGAGGGGGCGTCCGAATCGCCGCTGTCCAGATTCTTGCTGCGGCCGGCGTCAGCGCCCGCCGTGAAGGAAGGCACCATATCCGATCCTATGCGCCGAGCCTGATATAGCGCCTTGTTCACGCTGATGGCGCTTTTTGCCAGATCCGTATTGTTCGCCAGAGCCTCTTCCTCCAGAGCATTCAGCGTTGCGTCGGCATATCCCTTCCACCAGTCCCGCTCCACACCCCAGCGGGCCAGAGCCTCGCTCTCCGTCATCAGCCTGCCCCGCGTCAGTTCCGCCGTGTCATGGTCCATCGCCGCACATCCCGTCAATGCAAGACAGATGATAAGGGAGGAGAGGAGGACCCGGAGTGGGGAGGCTGCGCCCCGCTGGGGCAAAGAGGTTCCATTCATGGCTTACTCCCGTGAAAGGGCGTCTACGGGGTTGAGGCGGGAAGCGTTGTGGGCCGGGACAAAGCCGAACACCACGCCGATGAGGGAGGAGCAGGCGAGGGCGAGCATTATGGATGCGCCCGAGTAGGACATGGCGAACATGGAGGTGATCATGGAGAAAAGAACGCCGATGGCGTAGGAGAGCAGCACACCCAGGACGCCGCCCAGAATGCAGATGAGGACGGCCTCAATGAGAAACTGGGCGAGCACGTTGCGCTGCCGCGCTCCGATGGCCATGCGGATGCCGATTTCACGGGTACGCTCGGTGACGGAAACAAGCATGATGTTCATGACGCCGATGCCGCCGACAACAAGGGAAATGAGGGCGATGCCGGAAATGAGCAGGGTCATGGTGCCGGTGGTGCTTTCGATGGTTTTGCGGATGCTGTCGGTATTGATGGTGAAGAAATCCTGCTTGCCCCGGTGCTTGACGGTAAGAAAGCGGGTAAGCTGCCTTTCCGCCATGACCGGGCTGACGTCATCGCGGATTTTGACCGTGATGGCGGTAATATAGCGAGTGCCGGTGATGCGGTTCATGATTGTGGTGTAAGGGGCCCAGAGAGTCAGATTTTCCGTGGGGCCGAAAGCGGCGTTCTGTTCGGCGGCGACTCCGATGATCTGGAGAGGCTTGCCCTTGAACAGGATGACTTCGCCCAGAGGATTTTCCCCGCTGGGAAAGAGCTGCTTTTTCGTATTCTGATCAATAACCGCCACGGCCGCGCCGGCCCGCACTTCGTCCTCGCTGAACAGGCGGCCCTGCGCGATGGAGAGGCCCTTCACGTCAAAGTACTGTACGCCGACTCCGTTGAGCTGGGCAGTTACGGAAATGTTGCGCCGGGTCAGATCGCCGGAGGATGAGGTGCGCGGTGTGGAGCTGGCAATATAGCTCTGTTTCGCCAGGGCGTCGGAGTCGTCTACAGTAAGCGTGCGTACCCTGCCTGCCCGGCGGTCGCCGAAGCCGGTGCCGGGCATGATGTCGATGGTGCTGGTGCCCATGGCGTTGATATCGGCGAGAATTTTTTCCTGTGAACCGCGCCCCAGCGCCACCACGGTAACCACGGAAGCGATGCCGATGATGATCCCAAGCATGGTCAGAAGGGAGCGCAGCTTGTGGGCAAAGATGGCCTGTACCGACATGCGCAGGGCTTCAATGAACTGATCACGCATGAAAAAAAGGCGGTTCGGGCGTGTGAAGACGGGAGCGCCGCGTTCAGCGGCCCTTGGTTCGGGCGCGCGGCGGGTGTCCGCGATGATTTCGCCGTCCCGGATTTCGATGATCCGGCTGGCGTATTCGGCGATGTGCCGATCATGGGTGACCAGAATGATGGTATGGCCTGCCTGGTGCAGCTCCATGAGGATTTTCATGACCTGCTCGCCGCTTTTGGAATCCAGCGCTCCGGTGGGTTCGTCGGCAAGAATGATGTCTCCGCCGTTCATGAGGGCACGGGCGATGCTCACGCGCTGCTGCTGCCCGCCGGAAAGCTCCCCGGGCCTGTTTGTCAGACGTTCTCCCAGCCCGAGGCGTTCGAGAATCTCCCGCGCCCGCCGGGTTCGCTCCGCCTGGCCCATGCCCGCGTAGACGGCGGGCAACGCCACGTTTTCCGTGGCGTTCAAGGAGCCGAGCAGATTATAGCGCTGGAACACGAAACCGAATTTTTCGCTGCGCAGCGCGGCCAGCCCGTCCGGACCGAGGCTTGCCGCTTCCTTGCCGTATACGGCATAGGAGCCGGCTGTCGGGGTGTCAAGGCAGCCGAGAATGTTCATGAGCGTGGACTTGCCCGAACCGGACTGCCCGATGATGGCGACAAAGTCCCCCTGCCTGATGGACAGGTTGACGTCCCTGAGAACCTCGACGCGGCTGTTGCCCTCGCCGTAGCTCTTGGTTATGCCTTTCAGTTCGATGACGTTCATGGTGATGCCGTGCGTCCGGGGTCATCAGCGCATGCGCGGCCTGCGCATGCCGGCGACGGAGGCCGCCGCTTCCTCGGCCCGGGTCATCATGGAGGAGACGACCTGTTCCCCTTCCGTGAGCCCGGAGATAATCTGGGTGTTCAGATTGTCGGAGATGCCGGTCTCCACCGCGCGTTCCTCCACCGCGCCGGCCGGAGTGAGCACCTGGGCGAAGTAGCTTGTCCTGCCGCGTTCCATACGTTTTTCCAGAACGATGCTCGGCACGATGAGCACATCCTGCGCGCGGCTGACGATAATGGTGTTCTGGGTGGTCATGCCGATGCGCAGACGGCCGTCTTCGTTGGAAACCACGGATTTGCCGTAATAGTAGACCGCATCGCCGGACGATGAGGAGGATGAAGAGGACACCGAGGAAGATGAACTGGCGTCGGTGACGGAGGTGTTGCCCGGATCGATGGAATCGAGCCTTGCCCTGAAGCTGATGTCCGGTTCGGAGAGAATGGTGTATATGACCGGCATGCCTGGAGTCACCCGGGTGATGTCGCCTTCGGAGATTTCTATCTTGTTCTCCATACGCGAAAGATCAGCCACCTGCACGATGGTGGGGGTGGTCTGATTGGCGTTGACGGTCTGGCCCTCCTCAACCGGAACGGAAACTACCGTGCCGTCCAGCGGAGCGCTGATTCTGGTATAGCCCAGGTTGGTTTCCGCCGTGCTGACGGCAAGTCTGGTCTGGGTGATCTGCGATTCCATTTCCGCCACGTCCGCCCTGGCCGATGCCAGAGTCTGCTGTGCGCTTTCCAGATTTTCCCGCGAGGTGGAATCGCTGCGGCGCAGTTTCAGTTCCCGGTTATAGCGGGTCTGCGCGATATCCAGAGCGGTTTTGCGCGCGGCCAGTTGCGCTTCATAGGAGGCCAGCTGCGCCTTGCTTTTTTCCAGTTCGTTGCGCTGGGTGGTGGAGTCGATTTCCGCAATGAGGTCGCCCTTTTTGACCTGCTGGCCGAGTTCCACATACAGCCTTTCGATCTGGCCGGATACCTGCGCGCCCACATCGACGGAGACGACGGCGTCCAGTTCGCCCGAGGCATTGACGGTGGCAAGGATTTCCCCGCGGCGGACAGTTTCCGTGAGGTAGCTCATGGCGGCTCTGTCGTCGGCGTTTTTCCGCCAGTACCATATTCCCCCGACGCAGAGCAGAAGAATGGGGAGAACGACGAAAAGTGTTTTGCTGCGCGATTTCATGCCCGGCTCCACGAGGTGCTGCCTGTTGACAAGGGGAAGAGGTTATTAAAATTAGGGATGGCAGCCCGGCATGGCAAGTAAGTAAACGTAACAAAATGTGGCAGGCCGCTTGTGTGCGGCGGACGTTCCGGCATTGTCGACATGCTGTCCTGCGGCGTATCGCAAAACCGGTACCGGGACAGTATCCGCCGGGCGGAAAGACCTTGCCCGGCGGATACCTTTCGTGCGTGCTGAAATCCTAGCGATTCCAGCCCATGTGGTGATAGCCGCCGCCCATGTGACCGTCCATGTGTCCGCGGCCCA
>ENA-UEOJ01000692-UEOJ01000692.1-human-gut-metagenome-genome-assembly--contig:-NODE-692-length-26718-cov-35.103224_pt1 | contig 26718 bp, 18 predicted proteins | sample MGYA00242885_ERZ507886 | MGnify/ENA primary metagenome ERZ507886 (study PRJEB26167, sample SAMN06115505) | human gut metagenome | host: Homo sapiens | place: China:Anhui | collected 2015-08-07... | reverse complement strand
TGCGCCTGATTCGGATTCTACCCACATCAAGCGAAATATCATCGGAAAGCACAATAATATTTTGCGGCGGGATTTTATAGAACTTTGCCGCCTCGCCGATTGCCTCGCCCGAATTATTCATAAAGGTTTGCGGCTTCATCAAAAGGCATTTTTTGCCCTCTATTTCCGCATCGCAGGTGAGCGCATGGAATTTAAGGCGCTTTATTTCCTTATTTTGCTTCATTGCAAGCATATCGATTGCAAGAAAGCCGGCGTTGTGGCGGGTCATTTCATACTTTGCACCCGGATTGCCCAGCCCCGCTATTATATAATCATATGCGCCGCTTTTTTTGCCGAAAAGCATAATATCTCATCGCCTTTCCGATTTATTATCTGCCGCAGGGCGGATTTTAAGCATTCCCCGCACGGCTTTAGCAGCCGAAAGCAGGCCGAGCGCATTTTCAGCGCGGCTTCGGCGTGTTACTCTCAACGGCTTAAAAGGGCGTATCGCCGTGATACGCCCTTGAAAACGAATATTAAATTATTCCTCTGTTTTAACAAACTCGGAGAAATCACGCTCTTCATCGGTTTTCTCAAAGTTATACATATTTTCATCCTTAACATGCTTTGCGATATATTCATCACGGTCAAACAATTCATCTGCCTTGATTTTCCAAAGCTTTGCGTGCTCAATGGTTTTATCAAACAGATCATTTGCGGATTCCGGATGCTCCATCTCTGTTGAATAAGCGCCGGAAGCAGCCACCATTTTGCTGATTGCGCCCGGATTATCAAGCACGGGGCACGGCCTGAGCATATTGTTGTTAAAAGGCTGATTCTTTTTATATTCCATAAAGAGCGGGCTTTGAAGAGCCTCAAGCACGGAATGCTCTTTTATGTTTACATTTGAATAATGGACAAATGCACAAGGCTCGCAATCACCGTTTGAATTGATGTGGAAATAATGCCTGCCGCCTGCGATACAGCCCTGAACATATTCGCCGTCGTTCCAAAAATCAAGAGCAAAAATGGATTTTGTTTCGCGCCATTCATGCATTTTCTTATACATTGTGGCACGCTGATCGGCAGAAACCATAAGATCCGTTACGGCGCCGTTGCCCGTGGGCATATATGTGAAGAACCACGCAAACTTAACGCCCTGATCAATAAGCCAATCCATATATTCATCCGAAGAAAGCAAGTCGGTGTTTTTGCTTGTGTAGCAAAGAGAAGCGCCGAAAGGAATACCTCTGTCTTTAAGCCTTTTCATAGCTGCGGTGCACTTTTTAAATGTGCCCTGGCCGCGGCGGAAATCGTTTTCCTCTTCATAGCCTTCAATTGAGAACGCCGGGAAGAAGTTGCCGACATCGCCGATTTCATCTGCAAAGCTGTCGTCAATCAAAGTGCCGTTTGTGAAGCTCATAAAGATGCAATCCGGATTTTCACGGCATATGCGCATAAGATCCTTTCTGCGCATTGTGGGCTCGCCGCCTGTGTAAAGATACATATAAGTGCCAAGCTCTTTGCCCTGATTGATAATTCTTGTTAAATCATCATAAGAAAGCTGGCTTGAATGGCCGTATTCCGCAGCCCAGCAGCCTATGCATTTAAGATTGCAGGCAGCCGTGGGATCCATAAGAATTGCCCAAGGCACATTGCAGCCGTACTTTTCAATGCTTTCCATTCTTTTGGAATAGCTGTTGATTGCCACATTCATCATTGGCGGAATCATTTTTTCAAGAGTGTGCTCATTAGTGTCGCACACAAGGGATTTGGCAAATTTCATCCAGTTGTTTTCAGGATCGTCAAGCACCTTGTGCAGGCCGGCATAAGTGGTTCTGTTTACCTTTTTAACATCCGCCGCTTCCAACAATGAAAGAATTTTGGGCGCGTTTTTATCGAAATCCTTGCGAGCGTATTTAACTGCTTTTTTTACCGCAAAAGACATAGCGGCTTCTTTGAAAGAACTCATTGTTTTAATCCTCTTTTAATATTGGTAGATTATAATATAGAATTTTTCCACGCTTATTTTGTGAATACAATTATACTCCGAACGCAAAAAAAGTCAAGATTTTAAAGAAACGCTTAATTTTTTGTTGCGATATTCGGCTTGTTTATGCCGTTTTTTCGATTTGCGGCAGAGCAAAACCGCGTCTGATTTTCGGCACTGACTGAAAATAATTCAAAATCTGATTTGGAATTTCAGGCGATAGAGCTTATCCGATTTATTCATATAAAGCTCGTTGCAGGTTGCTCCCCAACTGTCGTATCCGCCGACGCCCTGCTGGCGCGCGATAACGCGAACGATTGTTTTATCGCTTTGCGGCAATTCCTTTTTGTGCCAAGCGTTTTCAAGCTGCATCGGCAGATAATGGCTTGCGTTAAATTCCATAACCGGCTCGGCAATGAATGTGATTGCCTTTTTGTTGCCCACAAGCGTTGCATAGCGCACGCCGGTGCGGTTTCCGCATTCCTGGGGCTTCAGATAATCCGTGTACATATTCGTTACGGTGTCATTATAAAGCCCGATTTGAGCAGCGCATTTTCTGTCTATATAATTTTCAAACGGGCCGGCGCCGAGATAAGTTATGTTTTCAAAATCACCGGGCAGCTCAAACAGCATTGAAACCTCCGGAATTTCCGGAAGCCCCTCGCCCGCTCTGAACTGCATATCAACCTCTATTCCGTTTGAAGTGATTGTGTAAATCATTATTGCCTTTGATTCCGGCTGAGTGCAAACGGTTGCGCCGCAGGTGACGATAACCTTTTTGCCGTTTTCAAGAATTTTATAGCCCTCAATCGAGAATTTGGTGTTGTTATAAATTCCGGGGGCATTGCCCGCGTCGCGCCAGCAGCCGAGTCTTGAGCCTGCTCTGCTTCCTCTGTCGTTATCCGTGAGCGCACGCCAGAAATTGAGGCGAACAGGTGCGGCAAGCAGCTCCTCGCCGCCAACCTTAACGGAATAAAGCTGATTGCGTTCGCGCCTTTCAAAGCGGATGTTTATATCCTCCGTAAAAATACGAAGCGAGCCGTAAGTATCGGCCACCACAAGCTCCTCGCCGGGCTCCAATTCATCATATGTGTTTTCAAATTCGTTTATAACAAACTGCTCTTCGGCAACGATATGCCCCGCCTTGCTCCAAGCATTATCCTCCTTGGTGCGAAGCGCAAGGTTAAGATAGCATTCCGTGTTTGTTATTCTGTTTAATTCCAAATCAACGATTTCCTTTGTGCCCGGCTTGATTTTAACATCAACCGTGCCCTCGCGTAGCACGCCCTTATCCGAGCACTGGCACCAATAAAGCTCATATTCGCTTAAATCATCGAAAAGAAATTTGTTTTTTATTTCGATAACGCCTTTTTCGGCGTCTATCGCTTTAAAGTCAACATTTTGATAAAGCTTTTTGATTTCGTAAAGCTTCGGGGTGGGGGTACGATCTGCAAACAAAAGCCCGTTTCCGCAGAAATGGCCGTCGTTAGGCTCATCGCCGAAATCACCGCCGTAGGCAAGATATTCCGTGCCGTTTTCATCCGTTGTCATAATCGCCTGATCAACCCAATCCCAAACGAAGCCGCCCTGCAAGCAGGGATATTTATCCCAAAGATAGGTGTATTCCTGGGTTGAGCCGCAGGAATTGCCCATGGCGTGAGTGAATTCGCAAAGGATATAAGGTCTGCCGTCTCTTTGCGTTACGGCATATTCCTCGCAATCCCATGGCTTTGCATACATATGCGACTGCACATCGGAAAGGTTTTTTTCATTCGGATCGCCGGCACATTCAAAATGAACAAAGCGCGAGGGATCCTGCTCTTTAATCCATTTATACATTTTTTTCGGAATTTCGCCGCCGAGGCTTTCGTTGCCGAGGCTCCAGCACACAACGCAGGTGCGGTTTTTATCGCGGTTATAAAGCGCCTTTATGCGCTCCATGCACGCCTTTTCCCATTCGGGGCGCGAACCCGGAATTTGCGGGCAGCCGATTATGCGCGAGCGGTTTGTGCCGTGGCTCTCCATATTATTTTCATCAATAACATAAAGGCCGTATTCATCGCAAAGCTCAAGCCAGCGCACGCAGTTGGGATAGTGTGAGGTGCGCACGGCATTGATGTTATTTTGCTTCATAAGCAAAATATCTTTAAGCATGGTTTCCTCGGTCATAACGCGGCCGAGGCGGCAATCGAATTCGTGGCGATTTGTGCCCTTAAACACAACCCTTTCGCCGTTTATGCGAATAATGCCGTCTTTAATTTCAACCTTTCTGAAGCCGAATTTCGTGCTTAAATATTCGGTTGGAATTCCGTTGTTTTTAAGAGTGATCACAAGTGTGTAAAGATTGGGAGCCTCTGCGCTCCAAAGCTTTGCGCCCGTTACGATTGCTTTAAGCGGGGTAACATTATCTTCATTTGCATAGCGGCTGTCTATCGCAACGGTTTCGCCGTTTTCATCAAGAATGCTTAAATCAATCGAAAGCCCTTCATAAGCGCCGTTTGTTTTAACGGTAACATCAAAATAACCGTCCGCAAGCGTTTCGCTCGGCACGGCATTTATGATATAGTCGCGAATATATTCGCGCTCGGTGGTGTAAATATAAACATCTCTGAAAATGCCCGCCATGCGCCACATATCCTGGCATTCGAGCCAGCTGCCCGTGCACCAGCGGTAAACCTCAACACCGATAACATTTGAGCCCTCAACAAGATAGCGGGAAATATCAAACTCGCTGCGGTTAAATGAGGATTCTGAATAGCCCACCCTTTCGCCGTTTACATAAAGATAAAACGCGGCTTCAACGCCGTCAAAGCAAATAACAACTCTTTTGGAAAGCACGGATTTGTTGATATGAATTTTTTTAAGATAGCAGCCCACGGGATTGTGCTTTGTGGGTGCATTCGGCGGGCAGATATCCTCGTGCCCCTCCCAAGGATAACGAACATTGCAATACTGATTTTGATCGTAGCCCTGCATTGTCCACGAACCGGGAACGATAACACTGTCCCAATTATGCGCATCATAATGCGGCTGAGCAAAATCCGTGGGTCTGTAAGCATAGTTTTTATAGAGCTTGAATTTCCATTTGCCGTTTAAAAGGCGGCAGCAGGAGGATTCAAGGCGATTGCATTTTTTTGCCTCTTCAAAATCCGAATAAGGCATTAAATTGGCATGCTGCGGCAGCTTGTTTACCCCGGTTATTTCGGGATCTGACTGCCATTCCAAATATCCGTCAACAAAATTTCTTTCCATTATCACATCTCCGTTTCGGCAAGGCGCCGAATTATTGGCAAGGCATCATCTGCGGTGATAAATGCCCTCGTGGAAGCCCTCCTGCCTGATGCAAACGCCGATCGATTGCAGCAGAATCGTTAAATCGAGTTTAAGACTCCAATTATCGCAATAAAGCTTATCGTATTTCATTTTTTTCATAAGGGAAATACTGTCTCTTCCCTTAATTTGAGCAAGGCCGGTAAGGCCGGGGCGAAAGCGATAAACGCCGTATTCCAGGCGCATTCTGTGCGCCCTGATTTCGCTTGATATAAGCGGGCGCGGGCCCACAAAGCTCATATCGCCTTTCAAAATATTCCAAAGCTGCGGCAATTCATCAAGGCTTGTTTTGCGCAAAAACCTGCCGAATTTCGTGATATATTGCTCGGGGTTTTCAAGCTCGCCCGTTGCGCAGTTGGGAGTATTGTTTTTCATTGTTTGGAATTTATATATTTTGAAAGGCTTGCCCTTGCGACCTCTTCTTTCGTGGCTGAAGAAAACACTTGTGTCCGGCGTGAAGAAATTTATAACGCAGATAACAAGAAACAGCGGCGAAAGAATAACCAACGCAAGAAACGACACCACTATATCAAAAAGGCGCTTAAACTTGATAGGCGCAAACCATTTTTTAAAAAAAGCTTTCATAACAACGGCATTTCGCAAAGCGAAGTCAGCCCTTTAATATTCCCCCTTTGCAGGAAATTCATTTATAAGTCTTGATTATCGTTTTTATTGTTTGAATATTGAATTGCAAATTAACAAAGGCGCAAAGCGCGCCGAAAAAGCGGCAAAAAAGCCGCAATATGCCATATATGCACATAATTTTTCCCAATTATACCATATGTGTAAACGATATGCAATTTATATCTTAAGATTTTAATACTTTTGATACTTTTATAGAAAACGGCATTGTTTCGCCGCATTTTCGTGCAATTTACATATATTTTGCTCCGCTCCGGCGGCAATAAACGCCTTTGCGGCAAAAACCGGCGGCGAAAAACAAATTCTTTATTTCAACAATTCAAATCTTTTATTAACAATTGCGCCCAAATGTTGAAAAAACGGCGGCGTTTATATATAATACTTTATGCCGATTAAAAAACGGCTCAGAAAATATTAAGAAAATTTAAATAATGCACGAAAGGCGGCAACGACAATGAAAAAAGTGATTTCAGCAATTCTTTGCATAGTTCTTTTAGGAGCAACGCTTTGCTCCTGCTCAAAAACAAGCTCCGATTTAACCGAGGACAATATCAAAAAAACAACGGAAACGGCTTTTGCCGCCCTTGTGGATTTCGACACGGATAAGCTTGAAAAATTCGTTGATTCCTCCACGCTTAATGTTATTATGAATTATGCGAAATCGCACTCACAATTTTCCGATTTGGGCAAGGCGATTTTTGAGAATTTAACATACGAGATAAAATCAATCGATATTGACGCAAAAACGGTGACGGTTTCCGTTAAAAACAAGGATTTATACGAGCCTGCCGCTTCGTTTACCAAAGAGCTTTTGGGAACCTACAGCACAATGCAGCTGCTCGGCAACCTGAGCAACAACAGCTGGCTTGATACCAATTTGAAAACGCTGACGGATAAAATTTCCGCCGCCGGAATGCAAAGCGACGAACAAACGATAACCCTGAGCGTTTCGCAGGGCGACGGATGCCTTGTGCTGGGCTTTGATGAAGACGCCGAAAATGCCGTTTCGGGCGGCGCTCTTAAAGCAATAAAAGAAATTATTGCCAAATAAATGCAAAAAAAGCGTGACTTTATACTCCACGTATGATAAAATAATTATTTAATAAGTTTGAAAAATAACTATAACTCAACAGAGGTGTAATAATGGCAAATAAATTTTTAACGGCTATCTTCGGCGATTATTCCGCAAAAGAAGTTAAGCGGGTAAAGAAAACCGCAGACAAGGTTATGGCGCTTGAAGATAAATACGGCAAAATGAGCGACAAAGAGCTTGTTTCCCAAACACAAATTCTGAAAGACAGGCTTGCCGCAGGCGAAACGCTTGACGATATTTTGCCCGATGCTTTTGCGGTTTGCCGCGAGGGCGCATGGAGAGTGCTCGGAATGAAGCACTTTTATGTGCAGATTATCGGCGGCATCATTCTGCACCAGGGCAGAATTGCCGAAATGAAAACCGGTGAAGGCAAAACCCTCGTGGCCACTCTGCCGGCTTACCTTAATGCGCTTGAGGGCAAGGGCGTGCATATCGTTACCGTAAACGATTACCTTGCAAAGCGCGACTGCGAATGGATGGGCAAGCTTTACCGTTTCCTCGGTCTCAGCGCAGGCCTTATCATTCACGAAAAAACAAACGCGCAGCGCCAGGAGGCATACAACTGCGATATCACCTACGGCACCAACAACGAAATGGGCTTCGATTATTTGAGAGACAACATGGTGCTTTATAAAGAGCAAAAGGTGCAAAGAGGCCACAATTTCGCAATCGTGGACGAGGTTGACTCCATTCTTATCGATGAGGCGAGAACCCCCCTTATCATCAGCGGCCGCGGCGATCAATCCACCGACCTTTACCGCAGGGCAAACGATTTTGCGCGCACCCTCAAAATGGACAAGGTTGCCCAGATGGACGAAAAGCAGGACACTGAAGACACATATGACGGCGATTTCGTGGTTGACGAAAAAGCCCGCACGGCAACGCTTACTCAAAGAGGCGTTAAAAAAGCCGAGGAATATTTCGGCGTTGAAAACCTGATGGATATGGAAAACACAACGCTGCTTCACCATATCAACCAGGCAATCAAGGCAATCGGCGTTATGCGCAAGGATATAGATTATGTTGTTAAGGACGGCCAAGTGCTTATCGTTGACGAATTTACCGGCCGTATTATGCTCGGCAGAAGATACAATGACGGCTTGCACCAGGCCATCGAGGCAAAAGAGGGCGTTAAGGTTGAGCACGAAAGCAAAACGCTTGCCACCATCACCTTCCAAAACTATTTCCGCCTTTACAAAAAGCTTTCCGGTATGACTGGTACGGCATCCACCGAATCGCAGGAATTCAGCGAAATCTACAAACTGGATGTTGTTGAAATCCCCACAAACAAGCCGCTTATCCGCAAGGATTTGCCAGATGTTATTTTCCAAACGGAAAGAGCGAAATACAAGCACATCATTCAGCAAATCAAGGAAACACACGAAAGCAACCAGCCTATCCTTGTGGGCACAATCAGCATCGAAAAGAGCGAAATTCTTTCAAAAATGCTTAAAAAGGAAGGCATTAAGCACAATGTGCTCAACGCAAAGAATCACGAGCGCGAGGCTGAAATAATTGCGCAGGCAGGCAAGCTCGGCGCCGTAACCATCGCCACCAACATGGCAGGACGCGGAACCGACATTATGCTTGGCGGTAACGCAGAATTTTTGGCAACTGCCGAAATGAAAAAGCTGCAATACCCCGAGGAGCTTATTGCCGAGGCAAAGGGCTTTGCCGAAACCGAGGATGAAGAAATCCTTGAGGCAAGGGCAAAATTCCAAGAGCTTGAAAACAAATACAAAGAGCAGATTAAAGACGAAGCCGATAAGGTTCGCGAGGCGGGCGGCCTGTTTATTTTGGGCACCGAGCGCCACGATTCGCGCCGTATAGACAATCAGCTTCGCGGCCGTGCCGGAAGGCAGGGCGATCCCGGCAAATCGCAATTCTTCCTCTCCACGGAAGACGATCTTATGCGCCTTTTCGGCGGCGACAGAATGAAAGCCGTTTTGGCAAGGCTTAAGGTTGACGAGGATATGCCGATTGAAAGCAAAATGATTTCAAACACCGTTGAATCCTCACAAAAGAAGGTTGAAGGCAGAAACTTTGCAATCAGAAAGCAAACCCTGCAATACGACGATGTTATGAACCGCCAGCGCGAGCTTATTTACAAGCAGCGCGACATGGTGCTTGACGGAATGGATCTTTCCGACAAGATTATCGACATGCTCGACACCAGCATTGAAGCCAATGTGCCCGTTTACTGTGCAAAAGACGCACACAAGGCGGATTGGAATCTTAACGGCCTTAAAGAAAAATACAAGGGCTGGCTGCTCAACGAGGAAGAGCTTGCAAAGCTTGACGATTTAAGCTTTGACGAAATCGTTGAAATGCTTAAAGAAATCGGCAGAAAGAAGCTTGATGAAAGAAGAGAGCTTTTCGGCGACGAAATTTACAAAGATCTTTCAAGAAAAATCCTGCTTCACAATGTTGACTCACTTTGGATGGATCACATTGACGCGATGGACGATCTTAAAGAAGGCATCCATCTTCGCTCCTATGCACAGCAGGATCCCGTTGTGGCATTCAGAATGGAATCCTATGATATGTTTGACGAAATGACGGCAACCATCCGCGAAAACACCGTGCAGATGATGTTCACAACGGTTGTTAGGCGCAGAGAGGATGTTGAGCGCAAGGCGGTTGCAAAGGTTACGGCAACCTCCTCGGGCGGCGATGATTCCGTTAAGCAAGAGCCTGTAAGAAAAGGCAAAAAGGTGGGCCCCAACGACCCATGCCCCTGCGGCAGCGGCAAAAAATACAAAAAATGCTGCGGCTCACCGGAAAAGCTTGCACAGCAGGCCAAGAAAAACTGATAATTAACACGGCACCGAGGTTTTCCCTCGGTGTTTCAGCGTGTAGAAAAAGTCAAATTATAAATTTCTACACGCTGGTAGATTTCGAGAAAGTGAGATAAATTTTGTATTTTGCGAGTGGGAGCTGTACGATGGTACTGCCCCCGAGCAAAAGACAAAAAGCGCCAAAAACGGCTTGGACTCGATGTCCAAGCCGTTTTTTCACAATCCCTCCGAGTGCAACCAGTTGCACCCACCTCCCTTTGCAAGGGAGGCAAAAAGGTTAATTTATTTTTATTCGGCGCGCTTTAGCCACTTTATCGACAGTCTACGGCACCGAGGTTTTCCCTCGGTGCTTTTTGTTTTGATAAAGAAACGCGCTGATTTTTTTTGCAGCAGTGCTTCCCGAGCTTTTCAAACACGAATTCAAAAATAAGGCGCAAATATTTATTGTATAATTTTGCATTATATGGTATTATAAATATGTATAACTTTCAGCAATTACCATGGAGGAAAAAGCTATGAAAAACACAGAAAAATCACTTGAAGCGCTTGTGGCGCTTTGCAAGGGCAGAGGCTTTGTTTACCCCGGTTCGGAAATATACGGCGGCCTTGCAAACACATGGGATTACGGCCCGCTCGGCGTTGAGCTTAAAACAAACATCAAAGCCGCTTGGCGCAAAAAATTCATTCAGGAAAACAAATACAATGTGGGCCTTGATGCCGCAATTCTTATGAACCCGCAAACATGGGTTGCATCAGGCCATCTCGGCGGATTTTCAGACCCGCTTATGGATTGTTGCGAATGCAAAACCCGCCACAGAGCAGACGATCTTATCGAAAGCTTTGACGGCACAAATGTTGCCGGCTGGAGCAACGAGGAAATGAGCGCATATATTAAAGAGCACAACATTCCCTGCCCCAACTGCGGCGCGCATAATTTTACGGACATTCGCCAATTCAACCTTATGTTTAAAACATTTCAGGGCGTTACCGAGGATTCAAAGGACGAAATTTATCTTCGCCCCGAAACGGCACAGGGCATTTTCGTAAACTTCGCAAATGTGCAAAGAACAACGAGAAAGAAAATTCCCTTCGGCGTTGCACAGGTCGGCAAATCCTTCAGAAACGAAATCACACCGGGTAAATTTATTTTCCGCGTGCGTGAATTCGAGCAAATGGAGCTTGAATTCTTCTGCAAGCCGGGCACAGACCTTGAATGGTTTGATTACTGGCGCAGCTTCTGCCGCGATTGGCTCTATTCTCTTAACATGAAGCCCGAAAACCTTCGCCTTCGCGACCATTCACCCGAGGAGCTTTGCTTCTATTCAAAAGCCACAACGGACTTTGAATATCTTTTCCCGTTTGGCTGGGGCGAGCTTTGGGGCGTTGCGGACAGAACGGATTACGACCTTTCGCAGCATATTAAAACAAGCGGCAAAAACCTTGAATATTTTGACCAAACAACGGGCGAAAAATATGTGCCCTATGTTATTGAGCCGTCGCTCGGCGTTGAAAGACTTTTCCTTGCGCTTCTTACCGAGGCATACGATGAAGAGGTTATAGACCCCGAGAAAAACGACACCAGAATCGTGCTTCACTTCCACCCCGCACTTGCTCCGTTTAAAGCCGCAGTGCTTCCGCTTTCCAAAAAGCTCAGCGAGCAGGCAGGCGAGGTTTACGATAACCTTTCAAAGAAATTCAACATTGATTACGATGATGCAGGCTCAATCGGCAAGCGCTATCGCAGACAGGATGAAATAGGAACGCCGTTTTGCATAACATATGACTTTGATTCCGCAGAGGACGGTTGCGTAACAGTTCGTGACCGTGACACTATGGAGCAGGTTAGAATCCCGATTACCGAGCTTGAGGACTTCATCGCGAAAAAAATCGAATTTTAACAAACCGAATTTTCACGGCGCACAGCACCGCCCGCCTCTGTGCGCCTAATATAAAAGGGCGGAAAGGCTTGTGATTTTATGAATCTTGACAGAGGCTTGATTAAACAGCAGGCAAGAGCGCTTATCAAAGATAAGGTTATGAAGCTGTTTATTACATCATTTGTGGTTTCGATTGCCATCATGGCAATTGGCGGATTATCTTTTTCGATTACATCCACCTCCTCAAACGATATATTCAACGGAAGCGATTATTCTTTTTCCGACAACGGCAATTCAAACGACAAAAATTATTTTAACGATTTTGACGGCAGCGGCAATTCCGCAAGCGATTTTGAAAATTTCGGCACGGCGGCAAATTCCGCACCCGAAAAAACGCTTATTTCCGCGCCGCAAAAAGCCGCATCAAGCACATTGAGCGTGCTTTCCTATCCGCTTACGATCGCTCGGATTTTGTTATTACCGCTTTTGGTTTCACTGAGTTGGTATTATGTTAAATTCGTAAACGGCAGGGAATACGAGCTTGGCGAGGGAATAAAAGTTACATACAAAGAAGCATTTGACAATTACGGCAAAAAGCTGGGTGCGGCATTTTTGCAAGGCCTGCTTGTGGATCTGCTCTCGGTGCTGTTTATAATTCCGGGAATCATATTCTATTACAGTTCATATTTTACATATCAGCTGATTTGTGAATACCCCGAGCTTTCGCCCATGCAGGCAATCAAGCTAAGCAAAAAAATAGTAAAAGGCCACCGCAGCGAGCTTTTCGCGCTTGATTTGAGCTTTATTCCGTGGGGCTTACTTTGCATCGCGGTTTTCCCGCTTATCTATGTTATTCCTTATGTAAGCACAACGCAGGCGCTTTATTACGAAAATTTCAAAGCCCGCGCAATTCAGCTCGGCGTTGTAACCGAGGATGATTTCCTTTCGGACGCGCAAAAAGCCGCCAAATATTCGGGCCAATACGGCAATCCGCAGGGCGGCCAATATTACGGCTCACCTTACGGCACTCAGCAATACGCTCAGCCCGTGCAGAATCCGACTCAGCCTCAGCAGAATCCGGCTCAACCGGGTGCCTACTATGGCTATGCTCAGCCGCCGCAGGATTTCGGCGCGCAGCAGCAGCCGCAAAGCGGAGCATACACGCAAAGCCAACCGCAAAACACGGTGAATTATGCGCCAAATGCACAGGGATATTACCCGCCGCAGCAACCGGCAAATCCATATACGCCCACATATTTCAATCCGCCGCAACAGATTGTGCAGCAGCCTCAGCCGGCTTATTTTACACCGGATATCCCGCAGCCGCAGGATCCCGAAAAGCCGAAGGATATTTATGCACCCCTTGCAAACGACACGGTAAATCCGCCGGATATGCCGGAGGAGCCGAAGCAGGAGGCACCGCAAATCACGATTACGGAGCCTGAAGAGCCGCAAACGCCGCTTTTCAGCGAAATGGAAAAGCCGGTGGAGCCGACGGAGGCATTTATTGAGCCAACCGAGCCCACGGAACCCTCCGAGCCGAAGGATATTTCCTCACAAACGGCACCGGCGGCGGACATTCCGGAAGCTGCAATGCCGTTTATGCAGGCAGGCGTTTTCGGCACAGGCACATTTAACACGCCTGGCACAGAAACTGCCGCCGACGCAAAGCCGGATGCAGACGCTGCAAGCACCGACGCAAAGCCGGATGCAGAAAATGCATCTGCCGATGCAAAAAACGATTTTGCACCGCAGCCAAGCAACAGCGAAGAAGACTCGGCGCAATAACGGCCGGCTTTTTAACACGGCACGCGCATAAATTGAATGCTTTAAACAGCATTTCGGTTTTTGCCTGCCAATCACATAAAATTAAGCGACGCAGTTTAAAGCTGCGCCGCTTTTTTAATCCCAAAACGACAAAGTTACTCACAAACACAGGCAAAGCAAGCGCCGATTTACCGCCGAAAGCATAATTTAATATTCGCACTTGTATATTTATTTATATTTTAGTATAATAGAACCATGTTTAATATTTTACACGGTGGTGAAAAAATGCTCGGAAAATATGTCCGAATCAAGATAACAGACCCTATCGGCTCCGTTCGCGACGGCACTCGGTTTGTGTTTCCGCTCAATTACGGCTCGGTTTACAATGCAGATGAGCTTTATTCATTTGTTTTGGGAATAGACCATCCCGTTCGTAATTTTGACGGAAGAGTGATTGCAACTCTTAACCCGAAGGCCGGCGGAAAGCAGATTCTTATAACAGCTCCCAAGAGCACAAGATTTATAGTGAACGACATCAAAAAATACATTGATGTTGAAAAAGATTTCCCAAATTACAAGCTTGAATGTTTGTACGAAAGCAGCTGCGGCGCTGTGGTGTACAGAGATATCAAGGGCGAGGTGCGCTATCTGCTTATTAAAAACAAACGCTCGGCGCACTGGGGATTTCCAAAGGGCCACATTGAGCCGGGAGAAACGAAAAAGCAAACCGCAATCAGAGAGGTGCTGGAGGAAACCGGAGTTCATGTGCGCATAATTGACGGCTTTGAAAGCATTTCAAAATACAAAATTCAAAACAAGATTGAAAAGCAGGTTTCCATTTTTGTCGGCACCACAACAGACAGTTCAACCTCCATTCAGCCGGAGGAAATTGAGGACTATATTTGGCTTACCTACGACAGAGCTTTAAGCATTCTTAAATTTGAAAACGACAAAAGCATTATCACGGCGGCGCACGAATTTTTAAACAGCCACAATTATATTTAGCCGCCCGAAAGGACTGCGCTGCGAATGACGAAAGAGCAGGAATATCTTATATCGCTTCTTGCCGCATACATAAGCGGCGAAAAAATAATATTACAGCCCAACACGGATTTCAGGCTGCTTTTTAACACGGCTAAAATTCATAATCTTGCGTGCCCTGTTTTTTGCGCAATTTCCGGCGCCGAAAACGCAAATGAGATAAATGAAAATCTTTTTGCGGAATATCAGGGTGCGTTTCTTGATTCTGTTTACATAAATAATATGCAAATGCAGATTTACGGCGAAATAAAGGCCTTGCTTGCAAAAAACGGCATTAAGTTTGTGCCGTTTAAAGGCGCCGTGCTGCGAGAACTTTATCCCGACCCCGAAGCAAGAACAATGGGCGACATTGATTTGCTTGTTGAAAAGGGCATGGAAAAAAAGGTTAAGGTGCTGCTTTGCGCAAACGGCTTTGAAAACACGGTTTGCGGCAGCGGAGAATGGGTTTACACAAAAGGCGGTGTGATTGCAGAGATACACACATCGCTTATAAACGGCAAAATCGGCAACAGCACGGCAGATGAATTTTTTGAAAACGCAATTCAAAAGGCGGAATTCAACGGCTGTGAGGGCAGGCTTTTGCCGCAATATCATTTTGAATATATCCTTGCGCACCTGGCTCACCATTTCGGCAACTGCGGAGCGGGCATAAAAATGGTGCTCGATTTGGCGGTTATGCTGAAAGCGGGCGGAATAAGCATTGAAGCCGCAGAGGCGGATTTTGAGGAAATGGTGCTTGGCAAATTTGCAAAAATCATTCTTGCAATCTGCAAAAAATGGTTTGGCTACGGCAAAGAATGCGAATACCCCACCCAAAAAACAGAGAATTTTATCGCCTCGCACGGAGCTTTCGGCAATGTGAGCAGAAACAAGGCCGTGGTGGTGGAGCGCACAAAGCTTGCCCGCGGCAGTGCCAAAGGCGGATTTTCGGCAAAGCTTGCGTTGCTTTTTCCGAGCTATGAGGAAATGTGCGCGCTTTCATACATACGCTTTCTTAAAGGCAGGCGGTGGCTCACTCCGCTTGCATGGGCAATCAGATTTTTCAAAAATCTTTTTTGCAGGCGAAAAGATATGATGCGCCTTGCAAAAGAAATCGGCAGCAATGAAAACACGGCCGCCGCCCGGGAAGAGCTTGAATATTACAAAGAAATCGGCCTGCTTTAAATTTCGGCAGGCACAAATTTAAAATTCATCGTGCAAAATCACTGAAAACAAATTTTCGCACGAAGCACAAAAACACGCCGTTCACGCGGCAGGAGGTAAAATTTATGGGATTTTTAACAGCACTTTTAATTATTTTAATTGTGGCGATAATTGCTTTTGTTGTTTGGTTTATTGTTTATCGTTTTGGCGGCAAATGCCCTATTTGCGCACTTGAAAAGATTACAAAGCCAACAAAAATAACAATGGATGTTGAAAACGAAGAGCCTTATTCGGCAGAGACTTCACCGACTCCCCCAATGGGCTGGAGCAGCTGGAACACCTTCCGCCAAAATATAAGCGAGGATTTGATTTTAGACACGGCGGCAGCCATGAAAAAAACGGGCCTGCTTGATGCCGGCTATCGCTATATTAACCTTGACGACTGCTGGCAAAGCTCTATGAGAGATGAAAACGGCAGACTTCAGGGTGATTTGGAAAAATTCCCATCCGGCATTAAGAGCCTGATTTACAATATAAACCAAATGGGAATGAAGGTGGGACTTTATTCCTCAAACGGCACCCTCACCTGCGAGGATTTGCCCGCCAGCCTCGGCAGAGAAACGCTTGACGCACAAACGATTGCGGAATGGGGCTGTGAATTTTTCAAATACGATTTCTGCCACCACAAAATAATCAGCGGTGCGGCACCGGTTATTGAAGCTCTTGAAATCAGCGAGCCGGGCAAAAAGGCAGAGCTTACCCTTTATCCCGAAAATGCCGAATTCACCGGAAGAGCAAGAGTTTTGCAGGTTAAAAAGCTGCCGACGGGCAAGGGAATAGGCCTTTTAAACCACGGCGCAGGCACGGCGATTTTTCGCCCCGTTATCAACACGGCCGGCGCTTATGTTTTAACCCTGCTTATCCACAAGCAGTTCACAAGAAACGAAGAATATTTGCAGGTGGTTGTAAACGGCAAGGTGCACGAGGTGTTTTTCCCAAGCACAAAAGCACCAAGCCCAACGGGCAGAGCGCAGCTGATTATCCGCCTGCGCGCCGGCGAAAACGAAATTGTGCTCAGAAACCCTGTTAAAACAAGAGCAGACAGCTCTTTTATTCAATATCAAAGAATGGGCAATGCCCTTAAAGCCGCCACAAAAAAAGTGGCGTTTGAAACGGGACTCAGAGAAAAGCCCATCACCTTTTCAATTTGCGAATGGGGCCTTGCAAGCCCCTGGAACTGGGGCTTTGCGGCAGGCAACATGTGGCGCACCACGCCGGATATTATGCCGAAATGGTTCAGCATTCACATGATTTACCGCCGCAACATCGGCCTTTATGCTCACTCCGCGCCCGGCGCTTGGAACGACCCGGATATGCTTGAGGTGGGCAACGGCAAACTTACGGACGAGGAAAACAGAACTCATTTCAGCCTTTGGTGCATGATGGCGGCGCCGCTGGTGCTCGGCAATGATTTAAGATTGCTTTTGGGCACGGACGGCGAACCCAACCCCGAAAATCCGATTTTGAAAACGGTTACAAACAAGAGCCTTATCCTGATAGACCAAGATCCGCTCGGCAAGGCCGCCAAAAAGCTTAAAACGATTCACGGAATCGACATTTTGGCAAGGCCGCTTTCAAACGGTGACATCGCCCTTTGCCTTTACAATAAAACGTCGCATGTGCGCGGAGTTTCGATAGATATTACCGAAACCGCTGCGGATGAATATTTGAACTTCTCCCCCGCCGGCTCATACCAAGTGCACGAGCTTTGGAGCGACGAAAGGTTTAACACAAAGATGATTTCCGCATCGCTTCAAAAGCACGGCTGCCGTGTTTACAGAATCAGCAAGCAATAACGGGAAATAATAAAAGAGCGTTTTCGGCGCCGAAAGGCGTTGCAAAACGCTCTTTGTTGCGCGGCGGAAACGCATTTTCGGCGCGTGAAAATGTTGATTTTACATCGGCACGGAGTTTGTTTCAACGCCGGGGAAGGCTTAATTTATTGCAAGCATATTGTGTCAATATACAGAAAAACAACCTCAACCGCTTCGCCGATAACAAAAAGGAATTATTAAAATGATTGCTAAATTGACAAAAAATGATTTTGACGGAATTTTCGAGCTTATCGAAAAAAGCTTTCCCACCGACGAATACAGGCAAAAAAGCGGCCAGCGCGCGCTGTTTTCACTGCCGGAATATGAAGTGTGGGGCATAAAAAACGCCGAAAACGAATTGCAAACGGACGCCTTTATAAGCCTTTGGCGATTTGAGGATTTTACCTACGGCGAGCATTTTGCCGTTCGCCGAGAGCTTCGCGGGCAAGGAACGGGAACAAAAATTTTGGCAGAGATTTTGCAAAACGAGCACCAAAGATTTTGCCTTGAGACGGAGCTGCCCGAAACGGAAACCGCAAAGCGCCGAATTGCATTTTATGAGCGAAACGGATTTACCCTGAATCATTTTCCCTATATGCAGCCGCCGCTCGGCGAGGATCGCGACCCGCTGCCGCTGATGATAATGACCACAGGCGGCGCAATTGAAAAGGACGAATTTGAGCACATTCGCAAAACGCTTTATAAAAAAGTTTACCGCTCTTTTTCCGAATAATATCAATATATTTTGCACATATATTTGCAGGCAAGGCAGCAAACAACACAAGCTTAAAAAGCACGCAGCCTTTCATAAGAAACGCTTGGGGCACACTCCGTATTTCTCTTTACGGAGTGTGCCCCTTTTGCTTTAATTTTGTGCGGCATAATTAAAAGCGGGCGCAAAAAAGCACACCGTATAACGCAAAAGCATAATACGATGTGCCGCGAAACAAAATATTCGATTTATCCGCAAGCCATAAGGATTTTACAGCTCTGCAATAACCTCAACCTCGCAAAGCACATTTTTGGGAAGCGCCTTAACGGCAACACAGCTTCTGGCAGGCTTTGCGGTGAAATATTTGCCGTAAACCTCGTTAAAAGCGGCAAAATCATTTATATCGGCAAGGAAGCAAACCGTTTTAACCGCCTTATCAAGGCTTGTGCCTGCGGCTTCGCAAACTGCCTGCAAATTTTTGCAAACCTGCTCAGTTTGCTCCTCAATTGTTTGTGCCTCCACATTGCCCGTGGCGGGGTTTATTGCGATTTGGCCGCTTGTGAAAAGCAAGCCGTTTGCCTTAACTGCTTGGCTGTAAGGGCCGATTGCGCCGGGGGCGTTATTTGTTGAAACATATTCCATAATTCACATATCCTTTCGGTTTATTGTTTTTTATCTCAGGCAGGCAACGGCGAAAATGTGAAAAGCCGCCGCGCCGCTTCGTTTTTTGAATGTCGGCTTCGGGCGATTATCTGTCGCAAACCTCAAAGCCCGCGTCCTTAAGCGCTTTTTTGATTGCAACGATGTGGGCAAAATCCCTTGTTTCCACTTCGATTTTAAGATAGCAATCCGTGATATTCATATCAAGATCGGTGCTGTCATAATTTATGCTGGTAACATTTGCGCCCGTTTCGGCAATGATTTTTGAAACGCCGGAAAGCTGGCCCGGCTTATCGGAAAGAGCGATTGTGATATGAGCCGTTCTGCCGCTCATCTTAAGACCTCTTTCGATGACGCGTGAAAGAATCGTAACATCGATATTACCGCCGGAAACAAGGCAGCAAACATTTTTGCCCTCAATATCCGGCACCTTGCCCGCAAGCACAGCCGCAACAGGAACGGCGCCCGCACCCTCGGCAATAAGCTTTTGCTGCTCAAGCAGGGTTAAAATGGCAAGAGCGATTTCATCGTCCGAAACGGTTACAATGCCGTCCACATATTTATTAACCATTTCAAAGGTGAGATTGCCGGGAGTTTTAACAGCAATGCCGTCTGCAATCGTTTGCACCTTGTCGAGGGTTTCGATTTTACCGTCGTCCACAGAATGAAGCATGGACGGCGCACCCTGAGCCTGAACGCCGTAAACGCGGCATTTGGGATTGATTTGCTTTATCGCAAAGGCAACGCCTGCGCAAAGGCCGCCGCCGCCGATCGGAACGATAACAACATCCGCATTCGGAAGCTGCTCCATAATTTCAAGGCCGATTGTGCCCTGGCCCGCGATAACATCGGGATCGTTAAACGGGTGAATAAAGCAATAGCCTTTTTCGTCGCGAAGCTCAAGCGCTTTATTATAAGCGTCGTCAAACACGCCCTCAACCATGCAAACCTCCGCACCGAAGCGCTTTGTGGCCTCCACCTTAGAGATAGGCGCGCCCGCCGGCAGGCAAATAAGGCTTTTTATGCCGCTTTTTGTGGCGGCAAGCGCAACGCCCTGGGCATGGTTGCCCGCAGACGCGGCGATAACGCCGTGCGCCTTTTCCTCATCCGTAAGCTGGCTGATTTTAAAATAAGAGCCTCTGATTTTAAACGAGCCGGTAACCTGCAAATTTTCTGTTTTAAGATAAACATTTGTGCCCTTTCTGATATTCGGGGCATAAATCATATCCGTTTCTCTGATAATTTCTTTAAGAACGCGCGATGCTTTATAAACTCTGTCAAGCGTAATCATATTTTAACCTTGCCTTTTCTTTTATATATACTCAATCATTTTAATACCAAACAAAGCTTTTGTCAATCGCAAAGCGCACAAAAAACGGCTTTGCCAAGCCGGATTTACGATTTTGCCGATCGGGTTAAAAGCACTTGGCGCAAAGGATATTGTTAAAGGAAAAAGCATCAGAGATTTCGGCGTATCGAATTCACCTTACACCGGCTTAGGCAGACGGAAATCGGGCATGATACGCTTTAAAGCAATTGATTTTCGGCAAGCACATCGTTTTTATTGACTTTGGGCGCATAATGATTTAAAATTACATTATAAATTTTCAAAAGCTTGTTAGGAGGATTTTGATTTGAAAGCAATGAAGAAAATCACCTGCGCCCTGCTTTGCGTTTTGCTTATAGGCTCGCTTTTTGCAGGCTGCAGCAATTCAAATAAAAACGAAGAGGCAGATGAAATCACATCAAGCACAATGCTTGTGGCATACACGGCGGAAAAGGCTCCGTTTCTTTATAAGGACGAAAACGGCGAACTTACCGGCTTTGATGTTGAGCTTTTCAAAAACGCCTTTGATTCCTTTAAGGGCGACTACAAAAACTATGAATTCGTGCAGGTGCCCGAGGGCTACAAATTGGGTGAGGACGCAGCTTACACGGATAAAAACGGAAAAACATATACCGCAATGATTTTCATAGATGCAATGCAAAAGAACACGGGCACCGCAAACGAGGATTACAATTGGAGCGCAAACATTATTGAAAACCGCATAGTTGCAGCGGTTTCCGAATCAAGCCGAATTGCCTCTTACAAAGACCTTGCAGGCGCAAAAGCGGGTGTGGTTTCCGAGACTGCGGCGGCCGCGCTTAACGATAATTTTGCCGTTAAAAATTCGCTTGCCTCGGCAGAGGCATATTCCTCGGCAGACGAAGCCTTTGCCGCTTTGAACAACGGCGACATCGATGCCGTTATCATCGATGATTTCAGCCTTTATGCATACCCGGATTATGCAGCGTTTAAAATCATTCCCGGCGAGCTTGACAGGATTGAATACGGCTTTGCCTTTGCAAAAAACAACGATTATTCGGCAGGCTTTAACGAAGCGGTTTACGAAATGAAATCCCCCGATTACGGCGACGGTGACGAGCTCACCCCGCTTGCGGAAAAATATTTCGGCAACAGCGAAACCTGCGTTTTTGATTTTAAGCCGGAGCAAAAATAATCCGATATTTATATTTTAACAAAAAACGAAGCCGCTCAGGGCCATTTGACCCTCAGAGCGGCTTTTTCTTTATTTTTCAACAATGGGCGGAGAAAATTTTTCTATTGCGCCGCGCAGCTTGGGATGGCGGATAACGAAATGAATTGCCGGCGATTTTTCCTTTGAAACCATTGCCCAATGCCCCAAATTCATAATTATTTGCAAATTGCAAAAAGCATTTTCTTCGGTTTGAAGCAGGGAATAATTCGGATGCGCCGCTTCAAAATCAAGCGTTTGGCGCAAATGCTCGGCATAATCCTCATAATCATAAAGCACATCTTTTTCATAAAATGCGCCCGAAAGCGGCAGTTTACGGATTTCGCTTTCAAAATTTTGCTTTGAAACAAGCGGCACCTCGTCCACAAGCCTGTTTGCCGCAAGCACGGCAGCAACCGCCTGCCTTTGAAGGGCGGCAAAGGATTTTATTTTTTTGCAATCGCCTTGCGAAACGGAATTTTTTGCAAGAATTTTTTCAAGCAGCTCGGGCTGCATTGTATAAAGCGGCAGCGTTGAAAGCACGGAACGCCTTTGGCCGGGAGTGCGGCTGTCTGCCATAACAAAAGCCTTTAATTTTTCGGAAGAATCGGAACGGTAAATCTCCATAAGCGGCGAAGCCGCATTAAGCATATCCTGCGCAAGGCGCTTATAATATTCAACCTCTGCTTTATTTTTTGTTAAATAATATCTGCCGCTTTCGTGGCATTCGGAAATTGCCTGCCCGTCGAGCGCCGCCGCACCGGAAACCTTAAGCAGATGCATAAACACACCGGATTGATTGTTTTTGAAATAATAGGGCGAGATTTGCCCTGTCATATACATTGGAATCCAGCTTTCAAGCCCAAGCATCATATCCTCAAAAGAGCGCTCAAGATGATGAATTTGATTAAGATGCAGCCCTTTTTTCAGCATCATTGCCATGCCGAACATCCACTTTTTCGGAAAATCGGGGTCCTTTGCCATTTCCGCCATCGGCATATCGCTGAACATTGTGACCGGCTCGGTTGATTTTGAAAGCACGGTGGCTTTAAGAAAATCAAGCTCGCTTTCCATCATTTCGCCCAGACCGTAATAAAATTTTGATCCCCTTGTGATAAACGGCGCCGTTATCACCTTTAATTTATCAAACTTTATCGCCTTTATATATTCGTTTAAATCAAACTCATTAAGCTTTGAAAGAAAATCAAAAACCCTGCCGTCTTCGGAATCATGCTCTGCAAGCAGCCAATTAAGCACCGCCTCTTTGCGCGATTTTTCCTCCGCAAGCGCCTCTGCCGGGCAATCAAAAAGCAGTGCCATTGCCGCAATGCCACTATCGTCGCTCATTTCAACAGCAGTAAAATCCGCAACGGCCGATGCAAACTTTTTCGGCTCCGCAGGCTTACGAGAGCCGCTTTTTATGCGATAAACCGTTGAGCTGTCATAATTTGTGAACTTACACAGCCTTGAAATGCTGATATTCAGAGCCTCTGCCAGGGCATTGAAATTTTTGCGCAGCTGCTCGCAATTTATAAAGCAAACATCATCGCACTGCAAAAGTTCTGCCGCCACATCTGCCGCCGTTTTTGGCTTTCCGTTTTTGCTTGAAATTTCCGCAATGCCGGAGCAAAGCCCGGAAAACGCCTCCGAATCGGAATCGGGCACACGCTCGCCGGAACGATAGCGGCTGAATGACGCCTCTGAAATTCCTGCCGCCCTGCATATTTCCTTTGCCGTGCAATTGCAATCCTCTGCAAGCTCGTTTAGCTTATCATAAAACCTCATCGCGGCAACCCCTTTCCGTTATAAATACTCGGTGCGGCGGCATTTTTCGCCGCACACCCTGCATTACCGCAAAAGACAAATCTTTTTCATTATAATTATACAACCTTTTCCGAAAAAAAGGAAACAATTTCCGTTTAGGCAACAACCAATGCGGAAATAAAAATCATATTTTCAAATCCTTTTGCTATAATGAATTTAACGGCACAGCCGAACAACACCGAAAGGAGAATTTATATGAAAAAGACCACTCACCACCGTAAAACCAAGCTTTTGGCAATGCTTACCGCGCTTTGCCTTGTGCTTTCGATTTTACCGATTACCGCTTTTGCCGGCGACACGGAGCTTACTTGCGCAAAAATAGACATAGATGCGAATTTTTCGGCAGGTGATTCGCCGAGGGCGGCAGCGTCCGTTACGGAATCCGGGGCAAAATACAAAATTGCTTACGAATGCTGGCGAGAGATTGAAAGAGAAGACGAATACACAACCTTTACAAAGCGCTATTGGTATTCCGATGCCGAAATGGCTGCCGGCCTTTCGGAGGATGAAAAATTCTCAACCTTTGAAAAAGGAAAGGAATACGAATACGACATTTGCCTTGAAAGCGACGAGGGTTATGTTTTTGCAAAAGACATTAACATTTCCGGCGTTGTTAACGGCATACCGTTCACAAATGAGTTTGGCCAAGAAGAAAGCACAAGCAAGCTTGTTCTTTGGGCAGAGCTCAGATACAAGATGACTCCCGTTTCAAATTTAAAAATATCTGACACAATTTCCAACTACAAAGCAGGTGCCGCTCCCGAATCAAGCGCCTTTGTGCTTGCAGATGATGAGGTTAACGCAGATGTTTCCTATGAATGTTGGGAGGAAATGCAGGATAACGGCAGCGGCGAGCTTGTGCCCGTTAAGTTTTGGTATTCCGATCCCGAAATGAACAATGCCCTTGCAAGCGACAAAAAGATAACCGCTTTTGAGGCCGGCAAAAGATATATGTACAGCCTTATGCTTAAAGCGGTAAACGGCAAATATTTTGATGCAAACACAACCGTAACATTTAAAGACAAAACCGTGAACGCAAGCAACACAAGCGTTTCAAGAGACGGAAAAACTCTTTTTGCAACGGCGCTCGCAACATTCACACCGGCAGAAAAGCGTTGCATTGACACTCTTAATGTTTCCGGCGTAACTTTGAACTTTAAGGACGGCGACAAGCCTGTTTTCACCGCAACCGTGCCCGAAGGCGCACCGTATTACATTGACCACGAGGGCTGGATTTGCGATGACGGCGGAATCACCTCAAGCGAATATTGGAACGAAAGATACGGCGACCATGAAGGCAGCTGGGGCAAGCTTGTTACCGCATTTGATGCAAACAAAACATACGGATACAGAATTTATTTCAAGCTGACGCCAGATGGATATAAAGCAAATTACATATTCGGTGAAAGCACAAAGCTTGTGATTAACGGGCAAAGCATTGACCTTTCACAATGCGGCTGCTCTCTTGATTCGGACGGCGAAGTTTATTGGATAGACACAAATCTTGAGATGACGCCTTCAAAGAGCGGAAACGAAAACGATTACCAAATCATAAACGGCGCCCATTCGCAAATCACGGCCGGAAACGGCAGCGCTTTAACCGTGCGTGCAAACGGCAGCTTTGACAAATTCACCGGCGTTAAGGTTGACGGCGTAACCGTTGCCCCCGAAAACTACACAGCTAAGGAAGGCTCCACAATCATCACTCTTGCATCAAGCTTCCTTGAAAAGCTGGGCGCAGGCAGGCACACAATCACCGTTTTGTTTACAGACGGCAATTGCAGCACCGATTTTGAGCTTTTGGCATCACATGAAAATCAAAACGGAAGCGGCAACCGGGGCGGAAGCAATCAGAACGGCGGCAGCCAAAATAATAATAATAATAACGGCAGCAACCAAAACGGCAATCAAAAAGGAAGCGGAAATTCAAATCGCGGCACAAGCGACAAGAGCCCGAGCACAGGCAGCAACTTCAAAGCAACTGCTTTTGCGATGATGCTTTTCCTTTCCTGCATCACAGCGGCGGCCGCAATTCCCGCAGCCAAAAAGCGCCGCAACAGCTAAACAGGCAAAAAAATCAAAAGCGCTTTTTTCAAAATCGTGAGAAGGCGGAAAACAAACCCGCCTCGCTCCAAAGCGCATAATAAAACCTTTTTCATCAGCCCTCCCGCAACGGGAGGGTTGATTTTTTATAACAGCGTTGCCGCATAAGCTCGCCGATTCATTTCCAAGCACCGCAAAAGCAATATAAACTTGAACGGAGGGCACAATAGTGATAAAATAGCCGTATAAACAAAAATCGAAACGGAGTTGATTTTATGCAATGGGAATTTAACCTGCCCGTTAAAATAGTTTTCGGCAGCGGAAAGCGCGCCGAAATCGAAAAGTATATAGATGAAACGGGCGGCACGCGCGGCGTGCTTGTTTGCTCTGCAAGCGTGGCAAAGCGCGGTGTTGCAAACGAATTTATTAAAAATTCCGGCGGCAAAATAAAAGAGATTTTCACGGATATCCGCCCGAATCCAACCACGGATAATGTTGATTCCTGCGCCGAGCTTATGCGCAGCTGCAATGCCGATTTTGCCGTGGCGCTGGGCGGAGGCTCGCCGATGGATTGCTGCAAAGCGGCGGCCGCAATCGCAAGGGGGAGCGGCAAAATTGCCGAATACCACACCGGCGGCAGGCCCGTTAACGCCACCCCTGCGATTCTTCTGAAGGGGCTCACTATCGTGATATCCTCTGAGTACGGCTGTATCAGATAGTATTCCATAAAATAGAATGTCTCATATATCAGCAGAGCCGACAGGATGAGAACACCTTCCGCCAGTATGGTCATTGGAGAAAGCCTTATATTTCCTATAAAAATTATCAATAAAAGATTTATACATATAGAAATGTACGTTATCATATCATGCTTTAAAAGATAGCCATATCTGTAAAATACACCATTTTTTATAAGCTTTTTATCCAAGTAGAGACCATTGTAAAGAAACGGCATATCCATATTGCGAAATGCCAGCTGCAACAGTGCTCTCGCGTATGTCATGCTCGATACAACCGATATAAATACCGGCGAATACTCTGTAACATTGCTGCTGTCTATATGCAGTACTCCCATTCTTATCAACATACCAAACACAATTCCAAGAACGATATTCATCTTCACCGTCTGACTGTAATGAGTCTTTATAAGCTTTCCCAGTCTGTAAAAAAGTGTCCTGTTGAGATATTTTCCCATATCCATGTCTTTGTGACTGTTGTAATATTTTTCATTTACCTGTGCTGTAAATTCAGTAAATGAATCCTCACCTTCATCCACAACATCTGAGATGGATATGTGAAGTGACAATACATTTTTGCTGGCATAGACTACCGCAATTTTCCTGAAATCCGCATTCTTAAATTATTTATCTGTTATCCATAATCTTCTTACCTGTCACCTCTACCTATCGCCTTTTACCTTTTCAACCTA
>ENA-UEOJ01000684-UEOJ01000684.1-human-gut-metagenome-genome-assembly--contig:-NODE-684-length-26915-cov-8.626872_pt1 | contig 26915 bp, 21 predicted proteins | sample MGYA00242885_ERZ507886 | MGnify/ENA primary metagenome ERZ507886 (study PRJEB26167, sample SAMN06115505) | human gut metagenome | host: Homo sapiens | place: China:Anhui | collected 2015-08-07 | study... | reverse complement strand
AGCTTCTTTTCTTTGCTCACCGCTTAAGCTCTTTTTAACCCCGCCACAATGGCGGGGTTTTTGTATACAAAAAAGGCTACCACAATTGCTTGTGATAGCCTTAAATGTTCAGTTGCAGTCCAAACTAAACGGATTATTTAATTTGAGACATAACCTCTGCAGCGAAGTCCTCTTGTTTCTTTTCGATGCCTTCACCCAGTTGGAAACGGGAGAATGCCAGAACTTCAGCGCCTGCAGCTTTTACCAGCTTGCCAACGGTTTGGTCCGGATCTTTAACGAACTCTTGGTCAACCAGGCATACTTCTTTGTAATATTTGTTGATACGGCCCATAACCATCTTCTCGATGATTTTTTCCGGTTTGCCTTCGTTTTTAGCTTGCTCGGACAGAACCTCTTTCTCGTGTTCCAGCTCAGCAGCCGGTACTTGAGAGCGTTCCAGGTAGCTCGGGTTAGCAGCAGCAACATGCATTGCAACGTCTTTACCCAGTTCAGCATTGCCGCCTTTTAATTCAACAATAACGCCGATTTTGCCGCCGCCATGGATGTAAGCAGCAACAACGCCTTCCGGAGCTTCGTACAGAGCGAAACGACGAACGGAAATCTTTTCGCCGATCTTAGCAACGCTAGCGGTTACCAGAGCTTCAACGGTTTGGCCGTCCAGCTCGGAAGCCAGCAGAGCTTCTACGTCAGCCGGTTTGGTAGCTACGATATGAGCAGCAATTTTTTCAACGAGTTCTTTGAAGCCGTCGGTCTTAGCAACAAAGTCGGTTTCGCAGTTAACTTCTACGATTGCACCGATCTTGCCGTCAGCGCTTACGAAAGAGCCAACAACGCCTTCAGCAGCGATGCGGCCGGCTTTTTTAGCAGCAGCAGCCAGACCTTTTTCACGCAGGAAGTCGATTGCTTTGTCCATATCGCCTTCTACAGCGGTCAGTGCTTTTTTGCAGTCCATCATGCCAGCGCCAGTACGCTCGCGCAGTTCTTTAACTAATGCAGCAGTAATTTGAGCCATCAGTTATTCCTCCTCAAAATGTAATATATTAACGTTAGGATTATTCAGCTTCTTCGGTTGCCGGAGCTTCTTCAGCAGCAGCTTCTTCGGTTTGCATACCTTGACGGCCTTCCAGAACAGCGTCAGCCATTTTAGCAGTCAGCAGTTTTACAGCGCGGATAGCGTCGTCGTTTGCAGGAATTACATGATCGATTTCGTCCGGATCGCAGTTGGTGTCAACGGTTGCAACGATAGGAATGTTCAGTTTGTGAGCTTCCAGAACAGCGATGTGCTCTTTGCGGGGGTCAACGATGAACATAGCGCCCGGCAGTTTTTTCATGTCTTTGATACCGCCCAAGTATTTGGTCAGTTTTTCCATTTCATGTTTCAGGCCGATAACTTCTTTCTTCGGCAACAGGTCGAAGGTGCCGTCAGCTTCCATAGCTTCCAGTTTGCGCAGACGTGCAATACGGGTTTGAATGGTTTTGAAGTTGGTCAGCATGCCGCCCAGCCAACGCTCGTTAACGAAGAACATGTTGCAGCGGGTAGCTTCTTCTTTCATAGCTTCTTGAGCTTGTTTTTTGGTACCAACGAACAGAATGTTTTCGCCAGCAGCAGCAACCTCACGGATGAAGTTGTAAGCTTCGTCAACCTTTTTTACGGTTTTTTGCAGGTCGATGATGTAGATACCGTTACGCTCGGTGAAGATGTACGGAGCCATTTTAGGGTTCCAACGACGGGTTTGGTGACCAAAGTGTACACCAGCTTCAAGTAATTGTTTCATAGAGATAATAGCCATTTTTTGTTTCCTCCTGTTTTTTCCTCCGCAGGAATGGGTTATAATTCTTCTCTACGCGGCAAAACGTAGCAACAGATGAATTTTCCTGCGTGTGTTATTTTTACACCAAAATATTTTACCATAAATTCCGCAAGCAGGCAAGAGATTTTTACTTCTTGCGGAAGATAAATGTTAAATTTTTTACATTATAATGCTTGCTTACAAAATATATCCCAGATACGCCGCATAGCACACCAGCATCAGCGCACCGGCCCAGCGTTGCAGTCTTTGCGTACGCAATACACACAGCAGCAAAAGGACTGCCGCTCCCAAAGCTACATAAGTATCAAAGTTAAAGGCAGACGCAAAGGGAATGTCGATAATCAGCGAGGACAAGCCTACTACGAAAAGGATATTGAAAATGTTGCTGCCGACGATATTGCCTATCGCAATATCCGCATTACCGCGGCGTGCCGCCGCTACAGAGGTGAACAGCTCCGGCAGAGATGTACCCAAAGCCACTATCGTCAGGCCGATAAAACGCTCGCTAAGTCCTGCATAGGTTGCAATGGAGGTTGCTGCGCCTACAGTTACATTACTGCCGGCAATAATCAGCGCCAAGCCGCCAACTGCACCCAACAGGCAGCGTCCCAGCGGCAGACCGGGCTCCTCCAGGTCACTGTCAACATTGCTCTTCATCGCCATGGTGTACAGATACATCATATATGCGGCAAAGGCTACCATGAGCACACCGCCGTCCGCCAGACTGATGCTGCCGTCGCGTCCCTGATAAAACAGCAGTGCGGTAACACCGATCATGAAGGGGATTTCGATGCGTACGGTAGAACGCGCTACCGCAATCGGCACAATAGAAGCCGCAAGGCCTAAAATAACAAGTATGTTAAGAATATTACTGCCGACGATATTACCGATGGTAATATCCGCATTACCCTTAACTGCAGCAGCGATACTTACCGCTGCCTCCGGTGCGCTCGTGCCCATCGCTACGATTGTCAGACCGATTACCAGCTGCGGAATGCCAAAGCGCATAGCAATGCCTGCTGCACCTTCAACAAACCAATCCGCACCTTTTGCAAGCATCACAAAGCCTAAAACCAATAAACCAAACTGTAAAGCTATTTCCATTTTCTTCCTCCTTGATTTGCAGCCGTCCCTAAAAACAAAAAAGCGAGACATTGCTGCAATAAAATCACAACAAAGTCTCGCTACTTAGTCACAAAGCCGGATTGCCGAAGCAATCGTACTGACGACAGAGTGAACACGCCATGCGTGCAAGCTACTCCCTTTATATGCTTAGTTTAGCTAAACGCAGGGAGTTTGTCAAGTAAAATTTAGCTTCTTTTGAACAGCTTGCCGAAAAGCGGCGAAAGCAGTGATAAAAGAGCTGCCACCAAGAAGAACAGGCACAGCGGACGCTGGAAGAAAATAGCAAAGCTGCCGTCGCTCATAATCAGCGAGCCGACAAAGTTCTGCTCTGCCATACCGCCGAGGATAATGCCGATGATAATCGCCGACATGGAAAAGCCCAGCTTGTTCATAAAATAACCCAGAAAACCGCTTGCCACCATCAGATAAACATCGTTCAGCGAGTTATTGTAGGAATAAGTGCCCACGAAGGTCATCATCACGATAATCGGCAGCAGAATGTGTACAGGCACGTTAACTACCTTCATAAAAAGTCTGATTAACGAAAAGCCCATGATACCCATAATCACGTTAGCCAACAACAGACCGATGAAGATGGCGTAAACATCAGGCGCCTTTTCCACAAACAGTAAAGGACCGGGCTGCAGGCCCTGAACCATCAGCGCGCCCATCATAATTGCCGTTGCACCGTCGCCGGGGATACCCAACGTAAGCACGGGGATGAAGGCACCGCCGGAAACAGCGTTGTTGCCTGCCTCGGAGGCTACAATGCCCTCAGGCTCACCGTTGCCGAAGTTCTTGCTGTGCTTAGACCAGCGCTTCGCCTGATCATAAGAAACAAAGGAAGCAATATCGCCGCCAGTACCGGGCACGCAGCCGATGAAGGTACCGATGAAGGAGGAACGCAAAAGCGTGCTGAACACTCTCTTGATATCGTCAAACGAAGGCAGCAGACGGTCCAGCATCATATGCTGCTCCTTGCGTTCATTGTGGTAATAATCCTCGATACTGCTCAACACCTGCGCAAAGGCGAACACACCGATCAGCACAGGGATAAAGGATACACCGCCCATAAAATAGTTGGTATCCAGGGTAAAGCGGATTGCGCCGCTCATACCGTCAATGCCGACTGTTGCCAGGAACAGACCGATAAGACCGCCCATAATACCCTTGATAACACTGCCGGAGGAAACACTCGTAATAATGCTGAGACCGAAAATAGCCAGAGCAAAATATTCCGGCTTGGAAAACTGCAGTGCAACCTTCGCCAGCTGCGGTGCCAGCAAAATCAGGCAGATGGTACTGAAAATACCGCCGAAGGTGCTGGCCAAAGTGGAAAGACCGAGAGCACGTCCGGGCTGCCCCAGCTTCGTCGCCATCGGATAGCCGTCCAGAGTAGTTGCTACGGAAGCAGGCGTACCCGGAGTTTTCAGCAGAATTGCCGAAATACTGCCGCCGTAAATCGCACCGCAGTAAATGCCCAGCAGCATCAGAATGCCGCCGATTCCGTGGAAGGTAAAGGCCAGCGGAAACAGCAGCGCCAAGCCCATGTTAACGCTCAGGCCCGGCATACAGCCGAAGGCAATGCCCACCAGCACGCCGAAGAAAAGTCCCAGCAGATTCATGGGGACGAAAATCATATTTAATGCGCTCATTATATCAACCATCAGTATGACCTCCTACTCCATGAATACAGACTGCGGCATCTGCGTATGCAGCAGCATGCCGAAAACAAGATAAATAAACAGCAGACACAGCACCGTTGTCAGGCCGATTACCTTATAATTGCGATAATCCATAAGACGCATAACAGCCGGAATCATAAGTGCCGCTGCCGGATAAAAGCCAAGAATGCTGATGAGCACGCAGAACACAACAACAAGTCCCATCATTAAATAAACGCGCTTGTTGCCTGTCGAGGAAAGCTGCACCTTCACGCCATGTAAGTCAGTTTTATTGACAAAGGTATAAAGCAGCAGCAAAACCGAAACAGCTCCCAGCACCGCTCCCAGCGTAAAAGGCCAAAAGCCCGGACCGGGGCCGTTCTCCGTAAACTCCAGCGGAAAAGCTTCCGCCGCCTGCATAATCAGACCGCCGATAACCGCGCCCAGCACGCCCACTATATAATTACATACTGCCATGTTATTCATATAAATCATCCTTAAAAAGCTCCGCCATCAAAATTGATGTCAATTCGATGCCAGACTAAATTGAGTAACTGAAATTTTATTGCATCAGTAAGAGCAACATAAATTGAGTAACCGAAATCTTATTGCAAAGCTAAGAGCAAGCTACATTGAGTAATTAAAATCTTATTGCAAAGTTAAGAGCAATCTAAATTGAGTAATTAACATATCCCAAAGCGCATTTGCAATTTTAGTCAATAAAGGTATGGAACAACAGAAACGAGGGTACGTAACAATAGGTTACTATCTGTCAAATTTTACCGAAGTTTCGTCTTTGTTCCACCTGAAATTGACGTTATGCCCTTTGGGCATAGGAAAATTGCGCATCGCGACGGGAATGTTAATTACGAATCACTAACACTGCTTTAAAATTACACCTCTTTGGGCCCAACACGCTTAGCCGCCGCCATAATCGCCAGACGACCATGCTCAAAAGTCAAACCGCCCTGGAAGAAAACATTAAACGGCTCACGGCACGGACCATCGGCACTCAGCTCGATAGAAGCGCCCTGTACAAAAGTACCCGCAGCCATAATAATCTCATCCTGATAACCCGGCAGTGGACTCGGAACCGGCTCAACATGCGCATCAACAGGAGAATTGCCCTGAATAGCAACACAGAAATCGCACAAACGCTGCTTGCTCTCCAAGGTAATAGCCTGAATAATATCGCTGCGGCGTTCCTCCGGCAGCGGCTTAACAGCATAGCCAAGACCTTTGAAAACAGCAGCCGCAAAAACAGCAGTCTTAACAGCCTGCACCACAATATGCGGAGCAAGGAAAAGTCCCTGATAGAACTCGCGAGCAGTGTCACCCAAGGTTGCGCCCATCTCGCCGCCCAGACCGGGAGCAGTCAGACGGTAGGAAGCGTTCTCAACTAAATCGGCACGGCCGACAATATAACCGCCAGTCGGAGCCAGACCGCCGCCCAGATTCTTAATCAGAGAACCGGCCATCAGGTCAGCGCCAACCTCGGTAGGCTCCTGCTTTTCGATAAACTCGCCGTAGCAGTTATCAACAAAGCAGATAACATTCGGGTTAGCTTCCTTCGCAGCACTGCAGATACGGCCGATTTCCGCAACATCAATAGTCTTACGTTCGCTGCTGTAGCCGCAGGAGCGCTGAATGTGAATCATCGTAGTCTTGGAGGTAACAGCCTTCTTCACAGCCTCCAAATCAACGTGATCGCCGGTCATCGGCAGCTCCTTGTAAGTTACGCCCAAGTCAACCAAAGAGCCGGGAGTTTTAACCGGAGAGCCGATAATAGTCTGCATAGTGTCATAAGGAGCACCAGTTACGGCAATCAGCTCATCGCCTGCGCGCAGGTTGCCCAGCAGAGCAACTGCCAGCGCATGAGTGCCGCTGACAAACTGAGAACGTACCAATGCAGCCTCGGTTTTGAATAGCTCGGCATAAATCAGATCCAGAGTATCGCGGCCCACATCACTGTAGCCATAGCCTGTAGTAGGCTTTAAGTAATAGTCGGAAACCATGTTATTACGGAAGGCCGCAATAACCTTTTCAGTATTGTACAAAGCTGCTGCTTCCAGCTCTGCGGTATGTTTAGCAACCTCAGCTAAGGCTGCCTGCTCTAATGCATTGTAATCAACCAAAATTCTCACCTGATATTTTTATATTTTTTGGCATTGCGCCAATCCATCCTAAGCCTTGGCATCTGCAGCAAGATACTTGGCAAACTGCTGCACCTGCTCCGCGTCCAGATGCACCTTCAGCAGTGTGCCCTCTGCCAGATATTCCTGCTCCAGTACCGTGCCTGCATCATGCAAGCGTCCTACCGCAGCGGAATCGCTGTAAGGCACGAGGAAGCTCTCCTCTACCGCCTTCAGCTTCAGGTTTTCTGCAATCAGCGCCAACAGGCCGTCAAGATTAAGACGTCCCTTAGCAGAAATGCAGATGCTGTTTTCTTCCTTGGCCAAACGCTCTGCCAGACCGGAATCCGGCGGCAGCTTATCAATTTTATTATAAACAGTAATAATCGTCTTATCCTTGGCACCCAGCTCACCCAGAACCTGATAAACAGCAGCAGCCTGCTCCTTATACAGCTCATGGCTGACATCAATAACATGCAGCAGCACGTCGGACTGCACAACCTCCTCCAGCGTAGACTGGAAGGCTGCAACAAGCTGATGCGGCAAGCGTTGGATAAAGCCGACGGTATCTGTCAAAATAGCCTGCTGCTTATTCGGCAGGTCTAACTGGCGCGTAGTCGGGTCCAGCGTTGCGAAAAGCTGGTCCTGCGCGTAGATATCCGAATTCGTCAGCGTATTCAAAAGCGTAGATTTGCCGGCGTTGGTATAACCAACAAGGCTTACCGTAGGCACACTTGCCTTCGCGCGTCCGGCCCTGTGCAGAGTGCGCGCACTCTTAACCTTGCCGATGCATTCCTTAATATAGGCAATGCGGTCACGGATACGACGGCGGTCAACCTCCAGCTTAGTTTCGCCGGGACCGCGGGTACCGATGCCACCGCCAAGACGCGACAGCGCCAGGCCCTTGCCCATAATACGCGGCAGCGTATATTGCAGCTGCGCCAGCTCAACCTGCAGCTTGCCTTCATTAGTATGCGCACGCTGAGCGAAAATATCAAGGATGAGCGCCGTGCGGTCAAGCACACGCACACCCATTGACTGCTCAATATTACGCTGCTGTGCCGGCGAAAGCTCATCATCAAAAATGCACAGGTCTACGTTCTCCTGCTGCACATAAAGCGCCAGCTCCTGCACCTTGCCGCGGCCGATAAAGAATGCCGGGTCCGGCTTGGGGCGCTTCTGCAGAAAGCGTGCCACAACCTCCGCACCGGCAGTATCTGCCAGCTGCTTCAGCTCCTCCAAAGAATCCTCGGCCGTCCAGCCGCTGCTGTTGGGAGCACCGTATTCCATGCCCACGATAATCGCCCGTTCTGTTCCCTGCGCCAGACTGGCACTGCCCGTCTGCTTGTCAAGGATGCGCTCCACCATCGCCGCCAGATTCGGGAAGAACACTCCCTCCGCCTCCTGCAGCGTCAGCGGTCCGTAGCATTCCACCTGATATTGCTCGTTATCGTCAATACCGGTAATCATGCCAAAGCTCATCTGCGACTGGCTGATATCCGGCGAAGTAACGCCGACAGCAATCATCGCATCAAAACGGTTATTCTTCAGCGCGGAAATATCCACACCGCTGAGCAGCGGATTGCCGTTGGGATGGGTATGCACGCAGCGCACACCGCTCAAACGGCTGGCACCGCGTCTGCCCTCAACCGGAGGCAGCTCCACACTCTGATCATTGCCCACCGATACGGCAAGCACCTGACCGTTGCGCGCAACGTAAACGCTCACCTCGCGGTTAATAAAATCAGTAACATCCGCCATACGCAAAGCCAGCTCGCTAGTCAGCAGCTGACCGCCCTCCAGACGGATATCATAAAAGGTTTTTAATTCTTCAATAACGGAATTACGGATACCCTTCAGGTTACCGTAAATTTCATTCGCCATGGGTAATCACCTCCAATTGGGGGTTAACTTAGCAATTTGCTTATTGAAAGGCTCCCCTCGGTGGGATAGCTTAGCAATTTGCTTATCGAAAGGCTCCCCTTGGGGGGAGCTGGCGCCCGTCAGGGCGACTGAGAGGGGCTTGACAGAAACGTTGCTTTAGGCAGAACCCCTCTCCGCCTCGACAAGCTCGGCACCTCTCCCCTAGGAGAGGCTTTTTATTATCTTCTTGCCTTCGCCGGCTCAATATTAACCTTATACCCCTTGATAAAGTTCTTGTTCATCGCACCGATAACCTTTTCGGCTACATCCTCCGGTACTTCAACAAAGGTAAACTTATCATAAATATTAATCAGGCCGATATCACGTGCCGGAATGTCTGCCTCGATAGCAATGGTGCTGACAATATCCTTAACCATAATCTTCTGGCTGCGGCCGATGTTGATGAACAGGCGCACCATGCCCGGACGGCCGCCGGTGTTGCGCAGGTCCTTGGAGAGGATATCCTCCTGCGGAGCCTCCAAAGCCTTAATACCCTCCTGCATCAGCTTCAGAGCTGCGGCAGCAACTTCTTCGGCGCTGTAATCATCCAGCAGGCTTTCGGCAATCGGCATATAGTCATGGTATGCGTTCAGCTCCAGCACAGTCTGCATCTTGCTGATAATCTGGTCGCGCTGACGCTCGATAACGTTAGCAGCGGTCGGCAGCTGACGGCGTTGGATTTTAGTCTTGACGGTACGCTCAATCAGCTTCAGCTGACGGAACTCACGCGGAGTGATGAAGGTCATAGCTACGCCGGTGTTGCCTGCACGACCGGTACGGCCGATGCGGTGAACGTAGCTTTCCGGATCCTGCGGAATATCAAAGTTGATAACGTGGGTGATGTTGTCAACGTCGATACCGCGGGCAGCAACGTCGGTTGCAATCAGTACATCAACAGCACCCTCGCGGAATTTCTTCATTACGCGGTCACGCTGGTTCTGGCTCAGGTCGCCATGCAGGCCCTCAGCCATGTAGCCACGGCTTGAAAGTGCGATAGACAGGTCGTCAACACCCTTTTTGGTGCGGCAGAAGATAATCAGCTTGCCGTCGATTTCTGCGTCCAGCAGACGGCACAGGCCTTCAATCTTATCCTTGGTTTCGAAATAGTATTGCTCAATCAGAGGTACAGTCAGCTCTTCCTTAGAAATAGTTACATTCTTCGGCGCCTTCATGTACTTCTTGGTCAGGCTCAGAATCGGACGGGGCATAGTTGCGGAGAACAGCAGAGTCTGACGTTCAACCGGCAGGCTGCGCATAATTTCTTCGATATCATCAACAAAGCCCATATCCAGCATTTCGTCAGCCTCGTCCAGTACGAGGAATTTGATATGGTCCAGATGGATAGTACCGCGGTTGATATGGTCAATCAGACGGCCCGGGGTACCGATAACAATCTGCACATTGTTGCGCAGCGCACGGATCTGGCGTTCAATCGGCTGGCCGCCGTAAACAGGCAGTGCACGCACGCGGCGGGTACGGCCGATTTTGCCTACCTCTTCCGCAACCTGAATAGCCAGCTCACGGGTCGGAGTCATAATCAGCGCCTGAATATGCTTGAAGTCGGTAATTGCCTGCACCAGAGGAATACCGAAAGCAGCAGTTTTGCCGGTACCGGTCTGTGCCTGGCCGATAACGTCGTTACCCTCGAGCACCAGGGGAATAGTAGCGGCCTGAATCGGAGAAGGCTCTTCGAAGCCCATGTCAGTCAGGGCGGTTACAATTTTTTTGTCCAGCTCTAAGCTGCCGAACATCTCTTTTTGAATGGTCATTAATGTTTATCCTCCATATTGTTTTTTTCTTCTAATAATTTATCAATAGCCATGGAAATAGCTGTCTGAGCTATTCTCAGCTTATTTTCTGTTCTTGTAGACATAAAACGGTGCTCCTGACAATATACCACGTTGTCGGTAGCAACGGCAATATATACAAGGCCTACCGGCTTGCCCTCGCTGGCTCCCGGTCCGGCGTTGCCCGTAATGCTCACACCGTAATCGCTGCCCAGCTGCTTGCGCACGCCCAGCGCCATTTCGCAGGCGGTTTCGCGGCTGACAGCGCCGTATTTGGCCAGCGTATCTGCCTGTACATTGAGCAGCTTCTGCTTGGCCATGTTAGTGTAGCTGACGATGCTTCCCAGCAGATACTCGCTGCTGCCCGGCACATCCGTAACCAGGCTGCTGGCAAGACCGCCGCTGCAGGATTCCGCAAAGGCAATAGTTTTGCCCTGCTTCAGCAGCTCCTGCCCTAAGCAGGCCGCCAGAGTGGCATCATCTACACCGTATATATAATTATCAACGCTCTTGCGTACCTTGGCTTCCATAGCGTCGAGCATTACGGCTGCCTTCTTGTCATTGGCAGCCTTCGCCGTAAGCCTGATGAGAATTTCACCGTAGCGGGCATAAAGCGCAATCGTCGGATTCGTCTGCGCCATAATCAGCTCGTCGAGCTTGGCAGCAACCATGGATTCGCCGATACCGCGCAGATGCAGAGTGCGCGACATGATAATGCCGTGCTCGCTGAAGCGCTGCAGCATTCGCGGCAGCAGCTGCTTTTCGCACACATCCGTAAGCTCGCTCGGAGGTCCGGGCAGCATAATGAAGATTTTGTCCTTATATTCCAGCCACAGTCCGGGAGCGGTACCCACATCGTTCTGCAGTACCTCGGCCCCGATGGGCACATACGCCTGCTTTTCGTTATTTTGCGAAGGGCAAAGTCCCTTCTTGGCAAAATAAGCATCTATGCGTCCCCATGTATCCAAATCAAGATAGCCTTCGGTATGACAAACCTCCATCACCATCTCCTTGGTAATATCACCGCGCGTCGGCCCCAAGCCGCCGCTGGTAATGATGATATCGGCGCGCTGCATGGCCTGCTCCAGCACTGCGCGCATACGCTCCGGATTATCTCCGAGCGTAGTTTGATATAAAACATCAAAGCCTATATTATTAAGCTTGCGGGATAAATACTGCACATTGGTGTTCAAAATTTCACCCAGCAGCAGCTCCGTCCCGGTAGTAATGATTTCAACCTTCATCTGCTGTCACCCTCTCACCGGTTATTTTGACTCTTACAGCAACGCTCTTAAACCAGCTCTGCCACCATTTCATAGGTAAAGCCTTGCAGAATACGCACTCTTACCATCTGGCCTACCTTCAGCTCGGCGGCATTTTCGATAAAGATGTTGCCGTCGATATCAGGTGCCTCATGGTAGGAACGTCCTACCGCAAGAGCGGGGTTTTCTTCGTCAAAGCCTTCGACGATAACGTCCAGCTCCTCATCCTCGCGCTCCTGATGGATCTCTTCGGAAATACCTGCCTGCAGCGCCATCAGCTCATGATAGCGGTTTTCCTTAACCTCAGGCTCAATCTGGTTTTCCATAGCGCCGGCCACAGTACCCTCCTCCTGGGAATACTGGAACACGCCTGCGTTTTCAAAGCGCTGCTTTTCAACAAAGTCCATCAGCTCCGCAAAATCCTCGTCGGTTTCACCGGGGAAGCCCACGATAAAGGTAGTGCGGATAGTAATTCCCGGAATACGCTCACGCAGCTTGGCCAAAAGCTCCTCTACCTGCGCGCGTGTATCGTAGCGGTTCATGCTTTCCAGCAGTCTGTCGCTGGCATGCTGCAGAGGAATATCAATATACTTGCACACCTTGTCGCATTCGGCAAAGGCTGCAATCAAATCGTCCGTAAAGTTATTGGGATACAGGTACATAACGCGAATCCACTTAATGCCCTCCAGCTCGTTGAGGTCACGCAGCAGCTGCGGCAAAAGCAGCTTGCCGGTGAGGTCCTCGCCGTAGCGGGTAGTGTCCTGCGCAACGACAATCAGCTCCTTGACGCCGTGAGCAGCAAGGCTTCTTGCCTCTGCCATAACCTCATCATAAGGACGGCTGGTGTAGGGACCGCGCAGCTGCGGAATAATGCAGTAGGAGCAGCAGTTGTCGCAGCCCTCGGCAATTTTCAGATACGCCATGTAATCAGGCGTAGTCAGCATTCTGGGCAGTGCCTGCACATTTTTGCTTTCCAGCTTCTGCAAGTGCTTCACGCGCATGCCTGCCAGCACCTGGTCGATAACCCAGCCGATATCGGTAAAGCTGTCGGTGCCGACGATAGCGTCTACCTCAGGCATGCTTTCGAAAAGCTCGTCTGCATAACGCTGGCCGAGGCAGCCTGTCATAATCAGATACTTGCAGCTGCCCTCCTCCTTATATTGCGCCATTTGTAAAATTGTGCTGATGGATTCCTCCTTCGCACTTTCGATAAAACCGCAGGTATTAACAATAATCAGTTCGGCATCTGCGGGATCGTTGGTAATCTCCAACTGCTTATCCTTGATAATACCCAGCATAACTTCAGAATCTACCAGATTTTTGGGACAGCCGAGGCTGACCATACCTATTTTCATTCTTTACCTCCAAAACCTGCTGCCCTCACCCAAGCTGTCGGGACAGCAAGCAAGAGCATAAATCACTATAATCTAATCACTAATCACTTATGACTAATGACTAATCACTGTTCACTAATCACTAATCACTATTTACTGAATCTTACCTTACTCAGCCACTTATTCGTCAGGCCATCCTGCTTAACAGGCTCCATATAGCTGCTGTTAAGCCAGATTTTATCTGCATCGGCAGCAGCCTCGTCAAAGCCACGCGGAAAGATGAACATGTAGCCTGTAGCGTTTTCCTGCGCTATCGCCTGCACCTGCTCGCTTGTCAAAAGCCATTCCATAACCGCAAGGCCCTGCAAATCATCGGCAGTGTTCTTAAACAGGCCTACGCAGAAAAGATTTACCGGCGTACCCTCCTTAGGATAGACAACATAAGCAGGAAATTTATTTTCCAGATATTTAAAAACGTAGCTTTGTCTGGTTATGGCCACATCTGCATCCCCTACTGCCGTCATACGAATCGGCGTAAAGGGAAACTTGGAATATTGCCCGATAAAGCGGTTGATATTGCCTAAATACTCCAGCGATTCATCCTCGCCGAAGCGGTCTGCCAGACCTGCCAGAAAGTTTTGCGTGCTGTTGCTGTCGGATAAATTTTCCAGAGCAATGCGCAGCTGTTCTTTATTCTCCAAATCCTGCCAGCTGCAGATATTAGTCTGGCCGACAGTACGGGCGTACTGCTGGTTGACCAGAAAAACTATCGGATCATAGAAAACACCGTACCAGCTTAAATCTGCGTCACGGAACTTCTGCGGCAGTCTGTCGCCATCGGCAAAGGCCACAGGCTTCAGCCTTCCATGACGCTTCAGGCCGGCAAGCGTGCGCTGCTCGGCCAGCACAACGTCCGGCAGCTCCCCGCCGGGCTTCAGCTCGTAAACAGCCTTCAGCTGCAGCTTAGCCTTATTATCCTTGTTAAAGGCATCCACCAGATTTTCAGTAAATTTATTATCAAGCTCGGAATACAGGATAATGGTTTTTGCCCCTGCGTTCTGTACAGGAGCAGGCTGCTCACCGCAGCCTCCCGTCAGTATTCCGGCCAATATCAGCACTAAAAAGATACAACGGATCATCTCATCCCTCCGTTACTATCTGCGGCGCTTATCCTCACGCCTTTTTCCACCAGTACTGCCTGAAGCGGTACTGCGCGTTGCCTTACGCGCTCCACTGCCCGCAGCACTGCGGGTTGCATTACGCTTCGGTCCACGAGATGCATCACGCTTCGCGCCACGCGCTCCGCCGCGCTGCTCCTGCTCCGTATGCAGCAAACATTTAGGCCCGTTGCCCACAAGGTCCATGCGTCCTGCCTTCTGCAGCGCCTCCAGCACCAGCTTGCGGTTACGCGGAGTACGGTACTGCATCAGCGCACGCTGCATTGCCTTATCATGCGGATTGCGGGCCACAAATACGGTTTCGCCGCTTTCCGGGTCAACGCCGGAATAATACATCGCCGTCGCCGCACTGCCGGGAGTAGGAATGAAGTCCTGCACCTGCTCCGGATTGTGCTTGATATCACGCAAAAACTCTGCCAGCTCAATAGCATTATTCAGCGTGCAGCCCGGATGGCTGGAAATAAAGTACGGCACCAGATATTGCGGCAGGCCGATTTCTTTATTTTTTTGCGCATAAAGGCGCATAAACTTCAGATAAACATCCTTGCCGGGCTTGCCCATACGCGCCAGAACCTGCGGTGCGATATGCTCGGGCGCCACCTTCAGCAGACCGCTGATGTGATAGCGGCACAGCTCATCGAGGAAATCCTGCTTTTTATCCGCCAGCATATAATCATAACGGATACCGCTGCGGATAAACACCTTCTTAACGCCCGGTAAAGCGCGCAGCTTGCGCAGCAGCGCTATATAATCGCTGTGGTCGGCATCAATATTGGGGCACGGCTTGGGGAACAGGCACTGTCTGTCCTTGCACACGCCGTATTTCAGCTGCTTGGCACAGGAAGGATGGCGGAAGTTAGCCGTAGGGCCGCCGACGTCATGGATATAGCCCTTGAAGCCGTCAAGCTGCGTCAGAATCTTAGCTTCGCGCAGAATAGATTCATGGCTGCGCGCCTGAATGATGCGTCCCTGATGCGCATGAATAGCGCAGAAGGAACAGCTGCCGAAGCAGCCTCTGCTGCTGACAAGGCTGAACTGAACCTCTTCGAGCGCCACAACGCCTCCCTTGGCATCGTAGCTCGGATGCCACTTACGCATATAAGGCAAATCATAGATAGCGTCCATCTCCTCCATCGTCAGCGGGAAGATGTTCGGATTCTGCACGATATATTTCTTCTGTCCCTTCTGGACTACGATTTTGCCGTAGAACGGGTCCTGCTCCTTGCTCTGCAGCTTGAAGGCTCTGGCAAATTCCTTGCGGTCGTCCTTGATAGCCCTCCAGTCGGGAAGCTCCACATATTCCTCATCTGGCAGAGTGTCGGACATATAGGCCGTACCGCGGATATAATGCATATCCTCGGCGCTGGCACCGCCTGCCAGATAATCGGCAATTTCCACTACCTGCTTTTCGCCCATGCCGTAAACCAAAAGATCCGCACCGCTGGCCTCCAGAATAGAGGGCATCAGCTTATTTTCCCAGTAGTCGAAATGCACAAAACGGCGCAGGCTGGCTTCAATGCCGCCGATAACTACGGGCATATCAGGCCACAGCTGCTTGACGAGCTGCGCATAAACGGCCGTAGCATGGTCGGGACGCTGTCCCACCGCACCGCCTGCGGTGTACTTGTCGACAGCACGCTCATTCTTGGCTGCCGTATAACGGCACAGCATGGAGTCAAGGTTGCCGCCGGAAATAAGCACGCCCAGTCGCGGCTTGCCCAGCTCTGCCAGATATTCTGCTTTATCCCAACGCGGCTGGCACAGCATAGCTACCTTGTAACCCTGCGCCTCCAGCACACGGCAGATTACTGCCGGACCGAAGGACGGATGGTCTACATAAGCATCGCCGCTGATAAACAGAAAGTCAAGCTGCTCCCAGCCACGCTCGGCTATTTCCTGAGCGGAAATCGGTAAAAACTGTTTCATTAAAAACTCCTGAACAAATTATTATTTCTTCTTATCGGCCTTCACTTCGCCGGCAGCCTGCGGCTCAGCCGGCTTAACCTCAGCCTGCGGCTTCGGTTCTTCTGCCTTCGGCGCAGGTGCGGCTGCAGCGGGCTGCGGTGCTTCCTCTACTGCGGCAGCAGGTGCGGCCTTGGCTTCGGGTTCGGACTGCGGTGCAGCCTCCTCTGCCTTAGCTGCGGCTGCAGGCTGTGCGGGAGCGTTGCGCAGATAGGTCTTCACGGCCACGCCATGCTCGCCCTTCAGGTCAACAGCCTCGCCGTTCACCTTGATGCGTACAACGCCGATATTGCCGTACTTGACAATCAGCTTATCCTTAGCCTCGAAATGCTTGCTTTCCTTAGCATGCAGAATGCCGGCAAAAAGCTCCTTGCCGTCGGCACTTGCCTCCAACCAGCAGTCACCCTCGGCCTCCAGGTCAACGGTAACCTTGTCCAGCACTGCAGGTGCTTTAGCTTCAGGCTTAACCTGCTCGGTCTGCTTGGCCTCATCCTTAGGCATATTTTTAAAATAGTTAATCGTAGCGGGAATAGCAAAATAGCCTGCCGTGAGCACCGCTACCGCTGCTAAGCCTGCCAGGCACTGCTTCATCGGCAGCTTCGGCAAGCCCGGCATTTCAAAGCGGCCTGTACCGCTGCCGATATCACGCTTATCCTTCAGCTGGATGTTGAGGCGGACCTTTTCCACCTCACGGATACCCTGGCTGCGTACAGCCTCTGCCGCCATACCGGCAGCACTTGCTTTATATTCATTAACAAGCTCCGGACCGTTCAGTCCCAGATAATTGCCGTAGTTGCGGATTATTCCCTTCAGGAAAACCTCGCCCGGAGTCTTGTCATATTCGTCATTTTCTACAGCCTGCAGATAACGGCTGCGGATACTGGTAGCCTTTTCGGCATCAGCAAGAGAAATACCCTTAGCTAATCTTGCTTCTTTTAAAATTGCGCCGACAGTCTTTTCCTTATCATCCATTTCGCCTGCACCTCCGCTTATTCACGGCGCAGGAAGCGTTCCTCTGCTTCCTTACGCGACATTATAACCTCTCGTGGCTTGCTGCCTACGGATTGACCAACAATGCCCAGCTCCTCCATGGTATCTACCAGACGCGCCGCACGCGTATAGCCTATGCGGAAGCGTCGCTGCAGCATGGAGCTTGATGCCTGCCCCATGTCCAGCACAAGGCTCAGGGCATCCTCAAAAAGCTCATCCTCTGCAGGCGCATTGGAGCCTGCATCCTCGGCATTATGGCCTTTATTATCACATTCCAGCTCCTGCTCTGTTACCTCTTCGCTGTAATTTACAGGAATGGACTGCTTGATAATGAAATCTACTATTTTATTCAGCTCATCATCGCTGACGAATGCGCCCTGCACACGCACGGGCTTGTTGTAGCCCATGGGGTAAAAGAGCATATCGCCCTTGCCCAGCAGCTTTTCGGCACCGCCCATATCAATAATGGTGCGCGAATCTGTCTGCGAGGATACGGCGAAAGCAATACGTGAAGGAATATTCGCCTTGACGATGCCTGTAATAACATCTACGGACGGACGCTGGGTTGCCAGAATCAGATGGATACCGGCAGCGCGGGCCTTCTGTGCCAGACGCAGGATGGCATCCTCCACATCAACCTTGGCTACCATCATCAGGTCGGATAACTCGTCGATGATGATTACGATATAAGGCATCTTTTCGGCGGCCTGTGCGTTATAGGTTTTGATGTCACGCACACGGCTGTCGGCAAACGCCTTATAACGGCGCTCCATTTCCGCTACCGCCCAGTGCAGCGCGCTAGCTGCCTTTTTCGGCTCGGTGACAACAGGTGTCAGCAGATGCGGAATACCGTTGTAATTAGACAATTCTACGACCTTAGGGTCGACAAGAATCAGTTTAACCTCGTCCGGGGTAGCACGGTACAAAAGACCGGCGATAATCGTATTGATGCACACCGATTTACCGGAGCCCGTGGAGCCTGCTACCAGAAGGTGGGGCATTTTCGCAAGGTCGGCGGAAATAATATCACCGCTGATATCCTTGCCCAGACCGATGCACAGATGCTCCTTGGCGTTGCGCACACTGCCTGCCTCCACAACCTCACGGAAGCACACGGGATCGTTCTTCGTGTTCGGCGCTTCGATGCCGATGGCGGATTTGCCGGGAATCGGTGCCTCGATACGCACACCGGGCGCAGCCAGACGCAGGGCAATATCATCCGCAAGGTTCACCACCGAGCTTACCTTCACACCTGCCGCAGGCTCCAGCTCAAAGCGGGTAACCGACGGTCCGCGCGTTACGGCAACAACTCTGGCGCGCACCTTGAAGTCTGCCAAAGTCTGCTCCAGCACCGCACATTGGTCCATGATGTCCTTCTGATAGGTGGACGGGTCGCTGGCCTTCGGCGTATCAAGAAGCTCCAGCGGGGGCAGCTGATAGCTGCTTGCGGCCTGCGCTTCGGGCTCATATGCTGCAGCGGTCTGCTGAGCAGGCGCCGCTGCGGCAATTTTATCTGCACTGTCAAAAATCGTTACGGCCGGCTTCTCCGGTTCGGGTTCAGGCTGCGGCTCCGCCTTAACAGGCGCTGCAAATGCTGCAGCCTCCTCGCGATATGTATTGCGGATTACGGAAGCAGGACGCTCCGGCTCCGGCTCAGGTTCAGCAGCCGGCGGCTCCGCATCATCCAGGAAGCGGCTGTCTGGCTCGTAATCATCGTCATAATTGATAATCGGTCTTACAATGACCTCGGGTTTGGACTGCTCCCATTCGGGCAGCTGCACCGGGTCACGCTCTATTTCCTCTTTTAAAGGAGATTTTTCGTAAACGCTCTTGTTTTTGGTAAAGCCCAAAATGCTTCTGAAAGCACTTTTCTTCTGCACTCCCTCGTTGAAGGCATCAAATTCGGGGCTGGTATAGTTGCTGATAACATTATCCGCAGGAGCGGCATGCTGTTGAGGCGCGGCACTCTTGCGTTTGAACACGGTCCTGCGCACAATCTCTGGACGCTTGCGCTCCTCCCTCGTCTTGTCGTCGGGGCGCATCAGCGTAATCTCATCGGAGGTCAGGTAATCCTGCCACAGCTCCCACCATTTGCGCAGCGGCAGCACCAAGCCAAGCAGCCACAGCCAGCCCAGCGCCAAAATAACATAAACCGTCACATCACCGGCAAAGGAACGCAGCAGCTTCAGCAGCAAACCGCCGACTAAACCGCCGCCATCCGCTATCAGCGAAGGCTCCAGCTCAGAACCAACAGGCACAAAAACATGATGAGCTGTGCCTGTAAGGCACAGCGTCACCAAAGTAAAAATTAATGTTCTCTTGTTAAAAACACCAAATTGTCCTTTAAGCAAAGCAAAGGACGCAGCAAAGAAAGCCAAAGGCAGCAAAAAGATACCCTTACCCAGCAGATACAGCTCCACCAGATAAGCAGAATGCATCACATCGTCCTCAGCCGTCATAAGAAGAGCGGCTGCAAACAGCAGACCCATAAGCAGGCAGACAACGCCGACAGGGCGCGAGTAGCTTCTATTCTGTTGCTTCCTTCTTCTTTCCTTGCGCAAGATAAGACAACTCCTAAAATCGCAGCTGCCGGCAGTCATCCTTTATCAGCTGACTGCTGACAACCGCTCACCAAAAACTATTCACTAATCACTAGTCACTAATCACTGAAAACTATCAAATCTCCATGATAATCGGCAGAATCATCGGGCGGCGACGGGTTCTTTCGAACAGGAAGCGTCCCAGAGAATCACGCACGGTAGACTTAATTGCCGACCATTCGGAAACATTGTTTTCCTCGCAGCGGTCCAGCGCAGCCTGCACCTTATCGCGTGCTTCATCCATCAGGTCCTCGGCCTCGCGTACATAAACAAAGCCGCGGGAAACGATATCCGGACCGGAAACCACATGGCAGGATTCCTTGTCGATGGTTACGACAACAATCATAATACCGTCCTGAGAAAGCTGACGGCGGTCACGCAGTACAATGTTGCCTACGTCGCCGACACCCAAGCCGTCAACCAGCACCTTGCCTGCAGGCACCTTGCCGTTAATGGTAATGCTGCTCTTGGTCAGCTCGATAACGCTGCCGTTTTCACCGATAACAATGTGGTCTGCCGGCATGCCGAGAGATTTAGCCAAGTTAGCATGCTTAACCAGGTGACGGTATTCACCATGCACAGGCATGAAGAAGCGCGGACGCACCAGATTGTGCATCATCTTGATTTCCTCCTGGCTGGCGTGGCCGGAAACGTGGACGCCGTTGCTCTTTTCATAAATAACGTCCGCACCCAGCTTGTACAGATGGTCAATAGTACGGGAAACGAGCTTTTCGTTGCCCGGAATCGGTGTAGCAGAAATAATTACTGTATCACCGGGCATAATATCAACCTTTTTATGGTCATTCATAGCCATACGGGTGAGCGCGCTCATCGGCTCGCCCTGACTGCCGGTGGTGATAATAACAACCTTTTCCGGCGTATAGTTATGAGTTTCGTCAATATCAATCAAAACGCTCTCGGGAACCTTTAAGTAACCCAGCTCCTTAGCGATATTAACAACATTCACCATGCTGCGGCCGATAACTGCTACCTTACGGTCATACTTCACAGCAGTATCAATAACCTGCTGGATACGATGTACGTTAGAGGAGAAGGTTGCTACGATAATACGGTGCTTAGCATAGCGGAACTCCTCGTCAAAGGTCTGGCCAACCATTTTTTCGCTGGGAGTGAAGCCCGGGCGCTCGGCGTTGGTGCTGTCTGCCAGCAGGCACAGTACACCGCGGTCGCCGTATTCAGCAAATTTATTGAATTCCATAACCTGTCCGTCAACAGGAGTGTGGTCAATTTTGAAGTCACCGGTGTGGATAATAACACCGATAGGAGTAGTAATCGCGATAGCAACAGCGTCGGGAATGCTGTGGTTTACGCGGATGAAATCGAGCTTAAAAGCACCGGCGTTAATCTTGTCACCGGGTTTTACTACGTGTAGGTTTTCGTTGCCTACACCGTTTTCCTTTAAGCGGCCTTGTAAAATACCCAGAGTAAGTGCGGTACCATAAACGGGACAATCAATTTGTTTCATAACATAGGGCAACGCACCGATATGGTCCTCGTGACCATGTGTCAGAAAGATACCCTTAATTTTATCTTTATTCTCAACCAAATATGTAATATCGGGAATAACCAAGTCAATGCCGAGCATATCGTCTTCAGGGAACATCAGGCCTGCATCAATCAGGATCATGTCGTCCCCGTAACGGAATACCGTCATATTTTTACCAATTTCGCCCAAACCACCCAGCGGGATAATCTGGACCTTATGTTGAAATTTACCCAAAAAAAATACACCTCCATTTTTTATTTTACATTCTTCCGTACAAATGTAGAAATTGAATTTGATACTGTGTCCGCACACATACTCTCTACTTTATTATACACTAAATATGGGCTATTGACAAATAGTGATACATATTTTTTGTGAAAAGTTTGTTGCCAAACGGATGATTTTGGGGCAGAGGTAAAGCGCATGCAAAAAAGCGGCTGCGGGCAAGGTACGCCCTCTCCCTTGACATTCCCCTGTATTTCAAGTAAACTTAAACTAAGTTCCTGAAAACCGCAAGTAAGCTTACGCATCCGGCTCATTTACCTGCGGACAATTAAATAAGCAGTATATCCTGCAGATGCATTTTCTGCAGAAGCTTAAGCAAGGCCATTTATTTTTATCTGGTACATTCTAAGAGTAGTACGAACTGACGATTTCTAATCGTCAGGGTACTGCTCTTTTTTGTTTTTTAGGCGTCTTGATAACTGCTTATGTATTTTTTACTTTATCTGTGTTAAAATGAAAGTAGAAAAACCATGCAAGACCTGGCAACAAAATTCGCAAACCTGACAATCCAAAGTGACTTCATCTTCAAGAAGGTTATGTCGCGCAAGCGCATCTGCAAGCATCTGCTGGAGGAGCTGCTGCAGATAGAAATTGCGGATATCAACTATCTGGAGGCAGAAAAGACGCTTGAGCCTGAGTACACCAGCCGTGGCATCCGCCTTGATATAATCGTAGCGGATGATAAAAACACGCATTATAATCTGGAGATGCAGGTGAAAAACAATAAAAATCCCGATACGGACACCTACGTCCTGCCCAAGCGTTCGCGCTATTATCAGGCGCTGCTTGATATTGATTTGCTGCAGAAGGGACAGCCTTATGACCTGCTGCCACCGACATTTATCATTTTTATCTGTGTTTTTGATTTCTTTGAAAAAGGTAATTATGTCTATACCTTTAAAAAGTGTTGTCTGGAGAATCGGGATTTGGAGCTTCCAGATGAAGCAACTACTATGCTGTTGAATACTAAGGGTACGCATGGCGCTATTTCTAAAGACATCAAGAGCTTTTATGATTATGTAAACAACCACATTGTAACTACTGATTTCACCAAGCAGATTGACGATGAAATCAGCTATCTGAAACTTGATACGAAAGTGAGGCGAGAATTTATGCTTATGGAAGCACGTTTATTAGATGAAAGGCGTGAAGGCGAAGCTGTGGGTATTGCCAAAGGCAAGGAAATAGGTCTTGCTGAGGGTAAAGAAATAGGCCTTGCTGAGGAAAAACTCGCTACTGCTAAGCGTATGCTGGCCAAGGGCTGCTATTCTCTCGATGATATTGCGGAGCTTACAAATTTATCTCTCGCTGATGTGGAGAAGCTAAAGGAAGAAGCTTAACCACTCTAATACTGATTTCACCAAGCAGATTGACGATGAAATCAGCTATCTTAAATTAGATACGAAAGTGAGGCGAGAATTTATGCTTATGGAAGCACGTTTATTAGATGAGAGACGTGAGGGCAAAGCTGAGGGCATTGCCGAAGGCAAAGAGATTGGCATTGCTAAAGAAAAACTCGCTACTGCTAAGCGCATGCTGTCCAAGGGATGCTATTCTCTCGATGATATTGCGAAGCTTACAAATTTATCTCTCGCTGATGTGGAGAAGCTGAAGAAAAAGCAAGCCGAGCAAGCCTGATACGCACACACAACATTAAAGCAAAAGGCGTTCTACCGCAGTTGGGTAGAACGCCTTTAGTGTTGTTATGCTCTTATGCTGTCAGCTTGGACGCCAGCTCACGCACCTCTGCTTCCGAAAGCTTGGAGTGGCGTACGGTGAATTCAATGCTCATGCCGTCTGCCAGGAGGCCTTTAGCAAACTCCAATCTGCTGGCATACATACCCTTCTTCTCAGCCTCTTTAGCTCTTTTCGCTGCATAAAGCTCAATAATATCAGTCATAGTCTTTTCTCCTTCCTTTGTCTTCTTGAAAAAGCTGACTCTGTCTGCCAGCTCTTTATAATGCATTTTATCGGGATTGGCACATTGGTATAATTCGCCCTTCGGCAAGCTGTGAGCATCCAGCAAACTCAGATGATAGCGTGCTCTGCGTGCCGTACAGCGCCACTTCTTCTTCTCGCGTCAGCTTTACTTTCTCTTTACAGCACTTCGTCTTGCGTCAATGCAGCGCTGCACCTCTGCCACACAGCCGGCAAGGTGCTTTTTTATTTCCGTTTCCCAGAAGCGCAGCACCATCCAGCCGTTGTCGCGCAGTTCGATGGTATTTTCGAGGTCACGCTCCACATTACGCCTGATTTTTTCGTGCCAATATTTTACGTTGGTCGCAACGTCGTAGCGCTCTAAACTCTTTCCGTGCCAGAACTCCCCGTCACAGAATACTGCGATTTTGTACTTGGTAATGACGATATCCGGATGGCAGCTGCACACCTTATAATTCTTGCGGTAGCGGATGCCTTCGTGCCACAGTGCCTTGCGCAGGAGGATTTCTATTTTGGTGTCCTTGCTGCGGATGGCCTGCATGTTTTTATGGCGTTGTTCCTTGGTCAGCTTGTCCATGATCGCTGCAATGCTCCTCGATGATTTCTGCCAGCTGCCGAATATCGGTTTCCGAACGCTTTTCGGCAATCTGCATCAGGTGCTTAACGTCCAGCAGAACGCCCTGAATATGCTCGTACTCCTTGCCTCTGCCCTCGCCGACATCCTTCCACAGCGCCACAGCCTCGCCTGCATAATGCAGCGTGCCTGCGTTTTCTTCCGCCCAATGGTTTTTGTCAAACGGCATGAGAAATGCATTGTAGATAACGCTGTCCGGATTTTTGAGGTCCGCCTGCGCATCAATATATTCGCCGTAGGTTATCTGCTTGTTGATTGAAGCTGATTCCGGCAAATCGAAAGGGTTCTTCGTCGCACCGTATTTATAATACTTCGCGTCAAGCACATAGATATTATTGTTGTACAGCATAATAGTATCAGGCTCCAGCTTGGAGTTATCACACTCCTTACCGCTGCGCGTCAGCTTCCACTTCGTTTTCGGGAAATAGCGCTGCTTGTCGCTGATGCCGAAAGCTGCGTCAATCATCTTTTCCCAGACATACTCAAACCTGTTTGTGCCAAAGGTAAAGCTCGTTTCCCTCATGCCCTCGTCAGGCTCGTTGTTGATGATTTTCAGCATATTGGCAAAAAGCATCTTGTTGGCATCGTTAAAAGTACGGCACAGCTTTTCCTGCAGCGCAGCGCTGAACCATTGGCGGTGGAACGGGATTTGCGGCTCGGGCGGTTTGTAATCCGTAAACAGCCAGCCGAAGCGAATAAAGCTGATATAGACGCAATATTGATGTATCAGGGTTATCAGGTCATTTTCGTTGATAACGTTCTTCTTCGTGATAAAGTCCAGATAATAGATATCCGCTTCCTGAATAACAGGCTTCTTCTGCTTAATTGTGCGGTTCCAGTGGATTTTACCGCGCTTGGATGAAGCATATTCCACAATGCCTTCCTTGTAGTAGCCTCGGGTGACAAAGTCCATAATGATGTAGATATAGGCATACATCGGCGTTTCCGTCGTTGCGTCCTTTTCGCGCTTAAAGCCGCTTTTGCTTTCCGTATGGCTGCTGTACAGCGCCAGCGTGTGGAACAGCAGCAGCAAATCCTCGCGCAGCAGCTTGTCATCATCCTCGGACGCTATGGCGTACCCCAGCGGAAAGGAAACCGTGTAGTTTTTGCCGTCAAATTCCAGGCCGACAAAGGTATCGGTTTTTCTGTTGGTGTTTATATGGCATCTGTCCTTGAGCAAGGTGCTCACTCCTCGCCTGCCGGTTCTTGGGCCGGGTTATCTTCTGCAGCGCTCTCCGCTGCTTCTTCCTCGGACGTCTTTTCTTCCGCAGTTTTAGCCTGCTCTGCTGCCATTTCGGCCATCTTCTTGAGCATCTCGTTGTAAACCTCGGGCACCAGTACCTTTTTCAGCGGGTCACCCTTGGCATCCTCATAGGCTTCGATTACAGCGGAAAGACCTTGGCTGCAGTCATTGAAGAGTTCCTTTCTTCCCAGCTTGAAAGCATCGTCCCACAGGTATTTAAGTACCTTTTCCGCAAAGCGCTCTGCATCGTCCAGATCGTTGTCCGTGGCGAAGTACACGCCAAGGCTTTTATCTTCTGTACCGCCAAAGCCAAGGTTGGCGGTGTGCATTTTTTTGTTGACGGTTTGGGCGAATACGCCCCAGCTGATTTCGCTGTTGGGAAGATGTTTGGCTACATGGTTGATGGTTTTTTCGTCCAAGGATTCGCCTGTAAACCTGTTGGGGATGTGCTTCATCTGCCAACGGCGCTGGAAGGCGGTGTCCATGGTGAATACGTTTTGGTCGGAAGTGTTCATGGTGGCGACGATGGTGAGGTTGGGGGGAAGTTTGATGGACTCTTTGGCTACTGCTTCTTCTTCCCAACCATCATATTTTTTTAATTCCTTATAGGCATATTTAGCAATATCAGCATTATAGATGCCATATTTACTTTCACCATTATCATATCTATCCAACAGCTGGAAGATTTCACCGAAGATTGCCGGTGCGTTGCCACGGTTCAGTTCTTCGATGATAAGCAGGCATTGCTGATCAGGCTCTGAATATGCAGTTTGCAAAATTTTGGTAAAGGGGCCGGGAATAAACTCATACTGGAGTTTTTTTTCATCTTCGCCCTGTTCATTAGGAATAGTCTTAAGAATTGGCATTACCTGACCAACGAAATCTGAATAGGTGTAGTCGGGGTGAAATACAACACGAATGGTGAAGCCTTCTTCTACTTTGCTTTCGTAGTTTTGTTCTACGTAGTAGCTTTTACCGCAGCCTGGGACGCCATAAAGAAGCACGTTGGTAGAAGGAATAGAGCCTTTGGTTGTTTCTTTTTTGATTTTTAAGCAATAACCATTTTCGGTTTTGACTATTTCAAAGCAGTCAGAGTAATATTCATTAACTACTTTTATCAAGGCCGTAAGACTGTTACCACTAGAATCATCATTCAGCGGATTATCTCTCCATTCAGTTGACAGTTTTCCTTGATATACAGAATCTACCGTAGGAATATTATAAACTTTATCAAAAACTCTTTTCCTGCCATCAGTATTATTATAATTAGTAGATGCCGGTAAATTGAATAATTCATTCAGAACATTTGTTGGCAGATTAAGTTGTGACAGTTTTTCTGGAAGCACTCTGATTGTGGCAGTATTAGCTTTCAAAACTTCCCTAAGTCTTTCAAATGAATCTAAGGAATAAATATACTCCATTATTTCTCCTGCACACGCTCTTGCAGAAGAAGGCAAATCTATATTTGAATCGTTTTTATCTGGAATATCTGTTCCCGCATAAGGTCTATTGTCATAAAAAGTTAAATATTCCTTTAAAG
>ENA-UEOJ01000651-UEOJ01000651.1-human-gut-metagenome-genome-assembly--contig:-NODE-651-length-27920-cov-10.851812_pt1 | contig 27920 bp, 27 predicted proteins | sample MGYA00242885_ERZ507886 | MGnify/ENA primary metagenome ERZ507886 (study PRJEB26167, sample SAMN06115505) | human gut metagenome | host: Homo sapiens | place: China:Anhui | collected 2015-08-07... | reverse complement strand
ACAAGCTTCTCATACCCTACAACTTTCCTCAGTGTGGGTATCTGCAACAAAACAAGCTTCTCATACCCTCAAACTTTCCACAGCGTGGGTATCTGCAACAAAACAAGCTTCTCATACCCTCAATCTTTCCACAGCGTGGGTATCAGTAACGAAACAAGCTTCTCATACCCTTAAACTATTCACGCTGAGGCGGATGAAGGGTACAGAAAGAGTTCATCTAGTCGTTGGCAACCCTACGTTAGCAAAGCAAGTATAAATACTGCCCGGAAAGTGTTTTTAGAAATCCAAGCAGTATTTTTATGGAAGAATCCATGAAAACGCTCTAAAAATTACTGCTTCGGCATAGGATGCTTCCATTCCGGCAGTAAATATCAGTCACTGTAAAAGAAAATCACTTCAAACTTACTGCTTATACAGCACTAAATAGATTTCAGGCAATAAAGATTGGAACATCAAAACAAAAATACCACCCGGGAAGACAACAAAGTCATCCGGGCGGTATTCAACTAACTCTCAACTCACATCAATAATACATCGCTCCCTGTAAAAATCCCCAAAAATAATATACTCCGCATACAAGGTGCCACAGGTAAGCCATCCACTGTACTGCTACGGCAATCCTTCTCTTCCGGGTGTCGGCATTCGCTGTCGCGCGGAGCAGTACCAGCAGTGCTCCCACAAATGCGAAGAAGATTCCGTACATGTAGCCCCAGGAGAAATTGAAATCCATCTCCCGGAACCCTTTTTCATACAGGAAGAATGCCATAAGGAAGCTCATCACATACACCTGCCAGGAGAAACGGTAGATGCTGTCCTTGTGCAGTTCCTTGTAGTTCAGCAGAAGTACCAGGATCGGGAATCCGATGGCCAGTCCGATAGCCAGGGGCAGATTGCCGCAATACTGCGCCCATACATGGCCAAAAGTAAATCCGATGCCGCCTTCCTGTCCCTCCTGCGGTACGAACACTCCCCGGAACTGGTAGAGCAGATCCATAAAAGTCGGAATAAAACATACTCCCAGCCACACCGTGGGGACAAAATTCCGGAATCTGCCACGGAACATTCTCCACAGCATCAAAATCCCCGCAGCTCCGACCAGCACTATGGTAAAACTGGGTTTCGTCATGGTCGCCAGCAGCAGATATATTGCAAACAGAATATAATCTCTCTTATGCTCTCTGACCGCATTTGGCTGCTCATACACCGGCAGCAATTCACCATACTTAAAAAATGCAAGAATTGCGAACGGCCGTGCCGCCATATAGGTGGCATTGTGAAATGGATTCGGCGTAAATACCCCGAGATATTTGTATTTGATACCGGGGAGATAAATCCCTGTCGGCGGATATACCATCGACACAAAAAACAGGGATACCGCTGCCGTTCCTGTGAGAATCCCCGGAAGCCAAGGTTTTCCGGGCATAGCCTCCTGCAGATTTGCTCCCACATGCTTGTCCAGCATCACCTTCAGAGCGATCATTGCTCCGCTGTTTAACAGCATCGTGGCCAGTGCCATGGCTAACTCCGCTCCGCCGGTAAAGGAGGCGGTCACCAGATGGATCGTCGCCGCCAGCTTGAACAAAACCGGGTAAGGGAAGCTGTAACCGCTGTCCAGTCCCTGCATCTCCAGAATATATGCCTTCATATCGGAATGATACAGTCCCGTTCCCTGCATGCTTTCCACACACTGCCGGTAAAACAGCCAGAACGTAACGGCCGATGCGATGGCTACCAGTGCAGCAAACACCGGAATTTCTATCCAATTTTTCTTATTTTCTTTCAAAATATCGTTCCCTGCCACTTTCTGATTCATTCCGCTATTTCCCATGATCCGGCACAGCTACAGGCATTCCCCACAATCCGGCACAGCTACTGGCATTCCCCATGTTCCGGCACAGCTACGGGCATTTCCCATTTTCCTGCACGGCTCCGTCCATTGCCGGATCTTATTTCAGCTTCGTGTAATAAGCTACCACCTTTTTCACTGCATGGATCACATCTTCCACATCGTCATCCGTCAATCCGTAATACAGAGGAATACTCATCACCTCGTTGTAATACTTCTCCGCATTGGGGCACAGTCCCTTCTGATATCCCAGCTTCTCATAATAGGAATGCCAGTAGACCGGCAGGTAATGCACCTGAGGGCAGGTATTTTCCGCATACAGCGCATCGAAAAACTGCCTTCTGTCGCAGTTCAGGTTCTCCAGATTCAGATGCAGCACATACAGATGCCAGGTCGTGTCAGACTCCGGGATCTCCTTCTGCAGGATCAGTTCCGGCATTTTGCCGAACGCTTCATTATAACGCTTATGGATTTCTTTTCTACGCTGTTCAAATGCAGGGAGCTTCTTCAGCTGGCTCAATAGCAGTGCCGCCTGGAAATCCGTCATACGATAATTGAAGCCCAGCTCTACCTGCTCGTTGTACCACAGCGCATCGGTGGGATGTACCATTTCTTCCGGGTCCCTCGTAATGCCGTGGGTACGCAGCCGCATCAGATGACGATACAGCTTCTCATCATTGGTCGTAATGGCGCCGCCTTCTCCACCGGTCACCGTCTTGACCGGATGGAAGCTGAAGCAGGTCATATCTGCCAGGCTTCCCACAGGCTGGCCCTTATATTTCGTGCCGATGGCATGCGCGGCATCCTCGATCAGGATCAGATCGTGCTCCTTACAGATCTCCCGGATCTCATCCAGCTCCACTGCCTGACCGGTGAAATCTACCGCAACGATCGCTTTCGTCCTGGGTGTGATCAGCTTGCGGATGGACGCCGGATCGATATTGTAGGTCTCCGGATCAATATCTGCGAAAACAGGCTTCGCTCCCGCATATAATACACAGTTGGAGGATGCAGCAAAAGTGATCGAGCTTACGATAACCTCATCTCCCTCACCAAAGCCTGCTGCCAGCGCCGCCAGATGCAGTGCAGCGGTACCGTTACATACCACAACGGCGTATTTTGCATGGGTCAGTTCACACAGATGCTGCTCCAGCTCCTTCACCTTAGGTCCGCAGGTAATGTAGTCGCTGGTCATGACTGCTGCCACCGCGTCCACATCTGCCTGGTCAATATATTGCCGTCCGTAGAAAATTTTATTCTCTCGTACAGGTTTTCCTCCAAAAATAGCCAGTTCTTCTTTATTTTCCATTATTATTTTCCTCATTTCCAAACAGTTTGTATTGCTGTAACCATTCAGGACCTCATTGGCAGAATCGCCTTGGCACTGAATAGTTACATTCTATCATAACTCCTACGGAAAGACAACATTCCGAGTTGCGGCATAACACCGGAAAACTTTGCACTATCTGTTGTCTGTTCCCGGGGAAAATGATATAATGAGCGTTGTCTTTCATACCTATTGCCCCAAAGGAGTCTGCCATGCATAATAAAAAGTCGGCATTCCGGATGATCGCCGTTACCTTACTGCTCATCATCTGCCTGATCATATTTATCATTATCCGTTCTGTTTCTTCCCATCATTCAGACAGCTATTACTCTGATCTGCAACGGATGCGATCAGAATCTTATGAGGGTATTTTTCTGTCCATGTACAGTCCTGAAGTATTTCACGAAGAAGATTTCTCCACATTCCGTGGCCTTACGATCATCAAATGCGAAAATACTGCCAAGAGTCTGCATGATGTTGCAGACTATTTAGACACAGCATTTTCGGCCAGCAACGGGATCACCAATATCTATCTGGGTCTGGATCCGCTGGCCCTCTGGAAGCACAGCAATAAGCAGCTGCGCCACTGGAACAGGGATTTGAACCAATACCTGCTGCCCTATGTGGAAGCACATCCCGAGGTCAGCTTCGAGATTCTGTATCCCGCACCTTCCATGCAATACTGGCTTGCTCAGACCGATGAGACCAGAACGCTGTGGATGACGACCTGTAAGTCCCTCGTCTCCACTCTCAACGGGTATTCCAATGTTACCATGTACTTTCCCGGAGCAACCCATTGGCTGATCAACAATCCGGGAAACTATCTGGATGACTTGCATTATAATGATGCGGTAGCACAGAAACTGATCATGTTCACTTTCTGTGACGGAGCCATGGTCATTACACCGGGAAATGCGGATACCCTGGAATCCATGCTAAATGATATGGTAGCGGAAGAAAAAGAAGCTTCTACGGTATATCCCGATCTGTCCGATCTGTCTGTTGTCTTTTTCGGTGACAGCGTCATCGGCAACTACACCGGAAGTTTTTCCATCCCCGGTGTCGTCAATGGTTTTTCGGGCGCACATGTGTACAACTGTGCCCAGGGCGGAGCTACTGCCTCCAAGGATCCTGCTACCGACGATCCTGCAGCTGCCATGAGCTTTGTCATCGCTGTCGATACCTTTCTGAAACAGGATCCCACTGTTCTGAGGGAAGACACTGTCTATCGTACCTCCCTGGAAGCTTATCTGAATGACGATCACCGGGGGCGCAGATTATGCTTTGTGATCAATTATGGTCTGAATGATTACTTTTCCGGCTATGCCGTGGATGATCCGGAAGATCCTTACGACACGGTGACCTACTGCGGCGCACTCCGAACAGGAATCCGCAGCTTACAGGAAGCCTATCCCGATGCGCTTATCCTGTTAGCAGCTCCGAATTATATTACCTTTTTTGAAAACGGTACAGAGCTTCACGGCGAGGCAGGCAGTACGCTGACAGCTTATGTACAGGGCGCCGCTGATGTGGCAGACCAAATGGGCGTTCCCTTCTACGATACCTACCACCGGTTAGGCGTCACAGCGGATAACGCTGCCGACTATCTGGCAGATGCCGTACACCTGAACGAAGAAGGACGATTCCTCTTCGGAACCGCCCTGATTACAGCACTGGATCATTCTCGTTAACTGAATACTCCCGTCCCATTCAGAGGACTGCCTTGTCTATCGTGAGCAGGAGATACTCTCCCACCGTGTCGACCACATGATAAGGAAGATCAAGATACTCCAGATCCTGTCTGTGGAGCATCAACAACCCATCTCCTGCGATCTCAGCCAGCTCATTGCCCAACTTCTCCGGATAGACATAATGATAGCGTTCCGCATACGGAAGAGACTTACGCCCATCCGGACTGTCGATCTTCCCCTGATAATACAGTGCATCTGTCCTGCAGGCATACTGGGTCAGGATCTCTGCCGCAGACTGATTGAACTGCCATCCGAGATTCCCCGTAATATACAGTCTGTCGTACTCCTCCATGCCGTCCGCTTCCGTCACCGCATTCAGGAAGTCCTTATTATAATAGTATCCGCTCTCTTCGGCATAGCTTGTAAAATATACCGTGAAGAATAAGACACTGCTGACGCCATAGGCCGCCACGATCACCGGCAGGAGCTTTTTCCATCTTGCCGCTGCCAGATCGATGCCATAGGCGCATAGCAGGAGTAAAGGATAGAAGATGATGTTGACCCGGTTGATGTTCACCTCATAAGTGATCAGTCCCACCCAGATACCGGTGATCAGGAACCCCCATAATGCCAGCATCTTCGTCTGTTCCTTCGTATCCTTTTCCCAAAACAGGCGCTTCGTGAATATTAGGATCCCTGCCAATACGAAGGGAATCGATACATGATACATAGGTCCGAATGCCCCGATCGAATTAAAGAAGATATCCGGCAGCTGCAAGAATACGTGGGAAACGAGCGCCCAGGCATTCCTTCCCAACTGTGCCAAAGAAAAATTCAGCAGCAGAATATCCGCGCTTCTCACGCTGTCCGGAAAATAGGGCATGGTGAAAAACGGTGTCTCAACCGTCATCCCAAGGTGTAGCGCATTGATTCCCAGTACGATAACTTCCGGAAGCGCCACCAGCGTAAATATTACCGCACACAGCAGCCCCTCCCGGAATTTCAGCTGCTTTTTCCACAGGCACCACAAAAAAAATACAAACAAAAATGCCGTGACGGAGTACGCCGCTATTCCATAACAATAAAATGTCAGGCCGAAAAAGAGCATAGATAAATACAAATACCGTCTTTTCTCCAGTCCCAACAGTAACAAATAAAATGCCAATAAGAATACATGTGGGAACAGGTTGCAGTCCAACGACCAGCGGCTCTGCATGAACTGCCAGGGATTCACCGCCGTCAGCGCCATCGCTACTAGCGCAATCCTCTCATTAAACAGCTTTTCCGACACTAAATATACCAGTGCAACCGCCCCACAGGATACTAGCAGCATCGGCAGTCTCACTGTCACGGTGCTAAAACCAAACACCTTGATAAACGGCACCATACAATAGGATAGCAGAACACTCATCTGACTGTATTTCCAGGCTTCAAAATGAACCGGCAGAAACGTGCCATAACGGTCAGTACCGTATTTTGATAATGCCCATGCATCCATGGCTCCCATAGCTTCATCCTGGTTGATCCCATCCGGCACTGAACCAAACCGGATACACCGCAGAATGATCGCCAGCATCAACACGGACCAGAACAGTATTTTTTTCTTCTTCGCAGTCATAGTCATCGTAATATTTAATCCTTCCGGTATTCATACTTGTGCTTATCATCCACGCTGATCTCTGCACCGATCTGCACTTCGATCACCTGCAGTTCCGTATCCGCAAGGATCGTATGCTTACAGCCTGCTTGCATAGTCAGGACATCGCCCGGCTTCACCGGCCGCTCCACACCGTCCAGAATCGCCCGGCCTTCTCCGGCAATGACCGTCCATACTTCATCGCGGAAATCATGACTGTGATAATTCATCCCATGTCCCGGATTCAATGTTACCTTGATCGTCATGCTGTGATCCTTCACATCCAGAACGCGGAAGCTCCCCCAGGATTTTTCGGCGAACATTACCCGCTGAACAAATTGATTCACGTAGGGTTTGATATAGCTCGACTGCTCCTTATCCGATACCAGGATTCCCTCCGGACTGGCCGCCACAACCATATTTTTCAATCCCATGCACAGAATCGGTACATTCAGTTCATTCACCACATGCACATTTTCACAGGTATCGTTCAGAACCCCCTGTCCAACACACTGACTGTCCATGGCCTCCGTCAGCGTATTCCAGGTACCCAGGTCCTTCCAGGTCCCTGCGAAGCGCATCACTTCTATGGCAGGCTCTTTTTCCACCACGGCATAGTCAAAACTGATCTTCTGCAACGTATCATACTTCTGAAATAAGTCTTCATAATCCGTAAAATCTATGAGTTCATGGGCGCGTTTCAGCACATAGCCTAACCGGAAAGCAAACACACCGCCGTTCCACAGAGCACCTTTTGCAATATATTCCTCTGCGGCTTCCTTCGTCGGTTTCTCCCGGAACATCGTTACACGGCTCAGATCGTCCGCCGTCTCCGGTATGATATAACCGTATTTTTCACTGGGATACGTGGGTTCGATCCCCATGAGCACAAGATTCGCCTCAGACTCTCCCGCGCGATCGCACAATGCCTGCAGCGCCTGAAAATAAGCCGTCTCCACGTAAGGATCCACCGGGCAGATCACAATCGGTTCGTCTTCCGCTACCCCCAGCACATCCTTCAGATAAGCTACGGACAGTACGATTGCCGGGAAAGTGTCCCGTCTGCAGGGTTCCACGCTGACCCCTACGTCCTGCCCCAGCTGACTGTAAATAGCTGACACCTGGGACTTGGAAGTGGCGATCGTCACCTGTGCCTCCGGGTCTACTTCCCGTATCTGACGGCATACCCGCTGCACCATGGATTCCAGACCGCCGTCTGCCGTATGAAATATCTTAATAAACTGTTTGGATCTTATCTCATTGGACAAAGGCCACAGACGCTGCCCGGATCCACCTGACAAAAGTATAATATTCATAGCTTGTCCTCTCTGCTTTTTACTATCTCATCATACCACATTATTTAATATTTGCGAATCTTCATATAGGTATTGCCCCAGGCCTTCCAATCTTCCAGCCACACGACATCCTCCCCCTCCGGCAGGATATCATAACTCGGATTCACACATCCAAGTACCAGTTTCCCCTGGTCCACGGCAGCCTGTATCTCCTCCTGTGAAGACACCAGCCGGATCTTCTCCCGGTATTCTGCCGGCAACACATAATAATTCACAATCGTGGCTCCACAGCCGTCCGATTTGATCCAGATCTCACCATACCGGTCCACAAGGCTTTTGAGAATCTTCTTCGCCGTCACACCTATGATGTAATGACACACACCGCACTTCTTCCGAAACCTGTTGCTTCCGATAACACCTTCTCACTTGCCGCCACCTGGTGGCTCCCTGACTGGCAGGGCAGCCAGGGTTCCCGCGGTTCTGAAGATATTGGCGGCGGAGATATTGTCAAAGACGATTCCGATTGTATGGAACATTATAATCTTTATGCGACTTGCCCCTCGCCCAAGCTTTCTACCGGTGTGGTTCATCCCGTTGCAGGAATGACCTGTCAGAAGTCTTGTTACTGCCCCTCCGAATACATCTATTCTTCTTCCAACTGCGCGGGAGAGTATCAAGTCTCCGGAACGGCCTGTGACGGTAAGTATAACGCTTGTTCCCCCAAACCCTGCACCTCCGGCGGATATTATGCTGAACAGCAGACCGACCGTATCTGCTCTGCCGTCACTTATGGCAGAAGAACCTGTTATTCCTGTTACCAGCCCCAGTGTTCTGCCGGAGGCTATGAGACCGCAACCAAGAGCGGCTATCGCTGTTCCACTGTTGCTTATTACGGCAGAACCTGTTACTCCTGCAAAAATGACACTTGCCCGTCCGGTTACGGCAAATCCTCCTGCGGCAGCGCCTATCATCAGACCGGAACGGCCAAGACCGAGGCCGGGTCAACCTGTTATGCCTGCGCCGTGCACAACTACTCCTGCCCCAACGGAACACAAGCTTCAAGCTCCGGAATGATAACCCCGGTGGCCGTCAGCAAAACCTGTTCCTGCGGTGCCAAATCCGGTTCCTGCTACAAAGAAGGACATTCCCACTCTTACAATTGCCCGAACGGATACTCTGCGACAAATTCCTGGGGCGGTTCAGCTCAGACTGTTTCCAAGACCTGTTCTTGCGGTGCTGCTTCCGGAACCTGTTACAAAGCTCCCGCTCATACCCACAGTTACTCCTGCCCTGCCGGTTACAGTACTTACTGCTCAAACGGATATACTGCTACCAAGTCTAAAGTCTGCTCCTGCGGTAAAATGTCTGGAACCTGTTACATGTGCAAGAGCGAGCCCAAAGTCTGTGGCCCCTGCCAGGATTTTAGCAACAACTGCGCTTTTGTACCTAATTGTTGTCCTGGAGGACGTGTTTGTTTATGCGGAGGCAATTACGGCGGAAGGATGCATTCCTGGCATTATTGCCGCGATATATAAACGTGATTTTCTAACGGTTTAACGCTATCTTTTCTCCCCGGACATTTGTTTGTCCGGGGGCTTTAGCCTTGGAAAAAGGCAACAAAAAAATTTTTGTTAATAATTATTAACAGGCTGCTCAAAAAAGTTAACAATTACGAAATTACGGGATAAGATAAGCGCATATAAAATGAAAACAAATGTAAGGGGGAAGTCTGTTATGAGGGTTTTGTTAGTTGAAGATGATTACGCCATCTCTCAAAGTATTGAGACGATGCTCAAAAAAGAAGGGATGATTGTGGACACCACCGACCTTGGCGAAGACGGCCTGGAAATCGGAAAGCTCTATGACTACGACATTATCATTCTTGATTTGATGCTGCCGGACATGAACGGATATGAAGTTTTGAAAAACCTGAGAGCATCCAAAGTCAATACGCCGGTCCTGATTTTGTCCGGCCTGAGCGAGCCCGACAAAAAAGTCAAAGGCCTGGGTTACGGTGCCGACGACTATTTGACAAAGCCGTTCGACAAAGCCGAACTGCTGGCGCGGATTCAGGCTGTCGTCCGTCGCTCCAAAGGGCATTCCAACTCCGTTATCCGCACCGGCGATGTTGAAGTCAACCTTGATAATCAGACCGTTTCGGTCAAAGGCAAGGCTCTTCATTTGACCGGAAAAGAATACGGGATTATGGAGCTGTTGTCTCTGCGCAAAGGTTCCACCCTCAACAAAGACCAGTTTTTAAACCACTTATACGGCGGTATTGACGAACCTGAACTTAAAATTATTGACGTTTTTATCTGCAAGCTGCGTAAAAAGCTGGAAAAGGCCTCCGGCGGCAAGAACTATATCGAGACCGTTTGGGGACGCGGTTATGTTCTGCGCGACCCGGACGAGCCGAAAAAATAGTTCATTGACAATAGAAAAAACCTCGGATAACTCCGAGGTTTTTACAAAGTATCGAAAGTTGCAAAACCCGCCTGAAGGCGGGTTCTTTTTGATAAACTATTTGTCAAAGACACTGGATACGAACGGACGTTTTTTGAAAATCCCGGAGGGACGGACAAAGCTCGGCATTTCTTCCTCATCTTCCGCCAACATTTCGCGGGGATCCTGCACAAGTTTTAATTTTGCCATACTGATGCCGCGAGACATATAAACGCAATTGTAGCCGGAAAGCTTCTCGTAAAACTCATCAACACAGGGAATGTGCTCGTTCTTGCCCAAATACAATATCCCCCCCTGAGTCTGGCTGTTACTCAGACGAGCCAAAATCTGGCGCTGATATTCCGGTGTAAAGAAACGCAAAACGTTACGGCAGAAAATAACCTCAAACTTGTCAGTCAGCGCAATATCGTCAAGGAGATTATAACGGCGGAACTCAACCATCTTGCGAATATCATCGTTGACCATCCATTGCTCGCCATCCTTGTGGAAGCAATCGAGAATGGTACGGACATTCAGCCCCATCTGTACTTCGAAATTGCTGTACAGGCCGCGCTGTGCCTTAGAAATCGCCACCGAGGAGATATCGGTTCCGATAATGTCAATCTTCCAGTCGTCCAATCCCAAAAATTTTTTTCGGACGCCCATGGCGATAGAATAAGTTTCCTGCCCGGTAGAACAACCCAAACTCCAGAAACGCAGTTTTTTTGCCGCACGGTTATTTTCCCGCAAGTTTGGCAGAACCGAATTTTCAAAACGGTTAAAGACGTCATAGTCACGGTAAAAACAGGTATCTGACAAAGCCAGGCTCTCGACGACCTGAGATATCAGCGGCTTGGCACCCACCTTTAACTCATCAATCAAGTCCTCGACGCTGGCATAGCCTTTTTCACGAATGAAATTTGAGATTTTTTTATCGACGACAAAGTACTGCTCTTCGTCGAAATCCCAGCCTGCGTTTTGTCTTAACAGATTTACCAGAAACTCAAAATCTTGTCTTTTCATCAATCAAACCTTTTATAACAACCCCAGAATTGCCAGCTTACTGCCGATAATATCCTCATCAAACGGACGCATAATAAAATCATCAGCACCGCCGTCCAAGGCTTGTTTAATTTTATCTTTATCCGTTAAGGATGAACAAAAAATAAACTTGGGCTGTTTGATTTTGTTGTCCTCACGGATTTTATAAAGCACATCGATACCGTCCATCACGGGAAGCGCCCAGTCGGTAATAATCAAATCAGGCTCCTCTCTGAGGAAAAGTTCCAAAACTTCTTCGCCGTCTTCGGCTTCACTGACGCTGAATCCGAAATTTTCCATAATTTTCTGCAGAAGCATCCGGATAATTTTGGAATCATCAGCAATAATACATTTTGGCATTTTTTTATCCTTTATGCAAATACAAATCCGAGGGAGCCAGAATTTAAGATATAAAGATTAATTTTTAGTTGCTTTAATAAAGAAACTAAATAAAAAATTGGGGCATACTGCGCGGCAGGCTCCGCAACGTTTCCGCTAAGTATTTCTTTTATATGGTTTATTTTGTCGGCAGAGGGAGGGACCTCGGCACTGGAAACAACCATAATTTTTTTATCATCGGCAGAAATTTCAATTTTTCCGCCGCGAATCAGGGTGTCGGCAATTATCATCACCGCCAGCATCACCGGCTTTACAAATGCGGCATTATCAAGACGATAGCTCAATTCTATCGGATAGTTGCGGTTGCCGATGGTTGCCAGGTAATTCTTAATCGTCTCGGCAACCAGGTTATGCTGTTCCAAGTTGGCATTATCCAGCCCGAACGCCATTCTGAAAAACTTCATCCGGGCGGCCAGAACGGAAGAGCTGGTTTTGAGAATCGACTTGATGTCGTCAATAAAGTCCATATCTCCTTCTTCAAGCAGTTCTACCGCATTGGACACGGCCCCGATATTACCGATGATATCGTGGCTGAGACGAGTGCATATTAGCTCGGCAAGCGCCGTACTATTCAGTTCATTGGGCATTTATCCACCTTCTTATTTATTAAAAACTATACAGGTCCGTATTCATATAACGCTGGTCTTCCCGCGACATACGGGTGTAGTCCAGTTCACGAAGCATCGGGTCTTCAAGCAGCAGGAATCCGGTTTTTGCCTTCAGATAAGGCTTATTGCCGCCCATTCCCCAAGTTACAGCTTCCTTATTATCAGGTTTACCATATTTTTGGTTAATTTTTTTCCAAAAATCGTAAATTTTTATATTACGAAGGTAAATCGCTTTGGGAGAGTTGCCGGTAATGCCGGCGGCAAGGCTTTTATAAGTAATTTTGTAAACCTTGTTGTCGGTAAAATTACTGGTAAAGGTAACCTGAATTTCCTCTTTGGTGTCGAACTTGGCATATTTTACCAGCTGGACGTACTGTTGTTTGGCTTTTTTGGCCCTCTCCACGACACAGGCCTCAAGACGCTCATAACCGACGACACCGCTGTGGCGGCAGCCTTCTTCGTTACGCCATTTGATAAAATTGGGAATCTGATATTTTTGCATAATCTTGCGGAATCCGCGATTTTGCATCGTTTCATCCACCTGTCTCAAAGACATTCGGAGCATTACTCCGGAGATGTCGAAAACAGAGGCGTTGGAACGGGAGTTTCCGGCAGACGGCCTGCGGGCGCTTTCCACCAGACTTTCCAAACTGTCTCCGTTCCCCTGAACCGTTCCGGCCGCAGAAGTTTTTGCTTTGCCTTCCCCCAGAATCGAGAGCGGATTGGTCGTTGCCAACTTATCGACCCACGTTCCCTCAACCTTCGGCAGAGGAATCACGTTTTGAGCCGTGCCCGGCGTTTTATCCTGCTTGAGCGTATCGGTCAAAGCCTGATCTTTGGATATTTTCGGCATGGGGGTCTTTTCGTCCGCAGCAGAAGAAGACGGCGGCGGAGGCGTTGTTCCGGGAGCCTGCAGCATAGGAACAGAAGCCGTCGGAAGGTTCTCCGCGGGAGAGGCAATGGCCTCAGCATCCGGAATGTCGTTTTCATCCATCGGCGCGGCATCGTCAGGGGCTTCCATCGGATTTTCCGCGGGAATCGCGGTATGTTCGGCAGAAAGGCTTTCCACATCGGAAAAATTAAAAAGGTCGTCCTCGCCGGAAGTAAACTGAGACGCTATGGAATCCTGCCCTTGGACTTCATAATTGACATCACCGCCAAAGACATAGGGTGCGGCGTCTTCACTGGCATATGAAGGCGCAACAGCACTTAAAGCGGCAATAAGCCCGATGGCAAAAAGTTTCGGCATTATATTCTGTTAATAAGCTTATTTATGAATTATTCTTTCCGAATATAGCCTGATTTAGAGGAGTTGGCAAACACTAAGCTCAACTTATCAGAATTTTTATTTACTTTTAAAAAGAAAAAAGCTATAAAGCGGAATCTATTTGATTTTTTAGGGAATAACAATGGCAGATGAAGTCCATATCATCGGTGCCGGGCTGGCTGGTTCAGAAGCTGCCTGGCAGTTGGCTGAACGCGGCGTTAAAACCGTGATTCACGAAATGCGCCCGTCAAAAGCCTCACCGGCTCACAAGACGGAATACTGCGCCGAACTGGTCTGCTCAAATTCCCTGCGTTCCGACGACTACGAACATAACGCCGTCGGGCTGATGCATGAAGAAATGCGCCGGGCCGGTTCGTTGATTATGCAATGTGCGGACGCCACCAAAGTTCCGGCCGGAGGCGCCTTGGCGGTTGACCGCGACGGTTTTGCCGAAACGGTAACCCGCAAGCTGAAGAGTCACCCGTTAATCTCCTTTATCAACGAAGAAATCACCGCCCTGCCCGCTGCCGAAGACGGCAGTTTCATCATTGCCAGCGGACCGCTGACGTCAGAAGCCCTGATTGCAAGCATTTTGAAGGAAGTCAACGCCCAGGCTCTGAATTTTTATGACGCAATTGCACCGGTCGTTTATAAAGAAAGCATCAACTTCGACAAAGCATGGTATCAGTCCCGCTATGACAAAGGGGACAAGTTTGACTATATAAACTGCCCGCTGACGCAGGAAGAATATTATGCTTTTGTCAACGCTCTGCTGAGCGCCGAGAAAGTTGAATTTCACGACTTTGAAAAAGAGGCTTCTTATTTTGACGGCTGCCTGCCGATTGAGATTATGGCAGAACGGGGAATCGAGACGCTGGTGTTCGGCCCGATGAAACCGGTAGGGCTGACCAATCCGCACAACCCCGAACAAAAACCTTATGCCGTGGTACAACTGAGACAGGACAACAAAGAAGACACCCTGCGCAATATGGTCGGCTTTCAGACCAAGCTCAAATACGGCGAACAGCAACGGATTTTCAGAATGATACCCGGTCTGGAAAACGCCGAATTTGCCCGTTTGGGCGGCATTCACCGCAATACATTTATAAAAAGCCCAATCCTGCTGGATGATTTTCTGCGGCTCAAAAGCAGGCCGAATTTACGGTTTGCGGGACAGATTACCGGCTGCGAAGGCTATATTGAGAGCGCGGCAATCGGCCTGCTGGCCGGATATTTCGCCGCCTGCGAGGCTCGACAGGTTCAGCCCGTGCTGCCGCCGGAAACGACAGCTCTCGGCGCGATGCTGAAGCATCTGCGCGATGACACGAATATTGACGACTTTCAACCGATGAACATTAACTTTGGCATTTTTCCCACCATACAGGGAGAGACGACCAAGAACGGAAAATTCCGCAAAATAAAAGGAATGGAACGTAAAGAGGCGTATTGCCGCCGAGCCTTGGCCGATATTGAAAACTGGATTGCTCAGATATGAAAAAAGTAAAACACAAAAGGCCGCAAGACGAAAGTTTTCCGGTCGGTAAACTTGTCAAAAAATCTTTACGCCCGCTGGTTCTGGCTTATTATAACGCCGCCCGCAGCGCGGACGACATTGCCGACGCGCAAAATCTTACCCGGGAAGAGAAACTGGCTCAGCTGGCCGAAACCGCGCGCGCCTTTCACAACAAAGAAGCCGAAGGACAATTTCGTGCGGCTGCCGATTTGGGCAAGCTGTTCGGAATGGAAAATCTGGCCAACACGCTGTTTTTGGATTTGCTGACCGCCTTTGCACGCGACGCCGAAAACCGCCAGCCGGAAATTTGGGAGCAGCTCATTGACTACTGCAAATATTCCGCGGCGCCGGTGGGACGCTTTATGCTCGCCATTCACGACGAGAATCCGTCGACTTACCTGCCGGCGGAAACTTTGTGCGCGGCATTGCAGATTGTCAACCACATTCAGGACCTGAAAGAAGACGCCGTCAAGCTGCGGCGCTTCTATCTGCCTGCGGAGATGATGAAAAGACACGGTGCCGAAAACAGCGACATATATCTGAGTTTTATGACGCCGCCCCTTAAAAAGGTTGTCGGCGAAGTGTTGGAAAATGTTAAGGGAATGCTTAAAGATTCCGAGGTTTTGCCTTCGTTAATCAGCAGTTTCAGGCTACGCGCAGAGGTCGGCGTTATCCTTTCCTTAACCAATTCCGTGGTAAAAAGGTTGGAAAAAGGGGATGTTCTCGCGCAGAGAATCCGTCCTTCCGGATGGGATTGGGTCAAGGCCTGGTTCAACGGTTGGAAAACGGCATTGTCGGGAAAGAAAAGAACTGTCAGGATGGCAAAATGAACAACATCAAAAGAATGGTAAAAAAATCGGGAACGTCTTTTTTCTGGAGTATGCGGCTGCTGCCTGCGGCTCAGAGAAACGCCATGTATACGATTTATGCTTTTTTCCGCCATATTGACGACATTGTCGACGGCGAAGCGGATATGGATGAAAAACTGGAGCTAATCAATGCCTGGCGCGAAGAACTGGACAACATTTACGACAAGAAGCTGCCGACAACGGACATCGGGCGCAAGATTTATAAAAACTGCATGCGTTTTAAGCTGCCCAAAGAAGAATTTATAAAAATGATTGACAGCATCTCTATGGACTTGCCCAATCCGGTGCAGGCGCCGACGATGGAAAAGTTTAACCAATACTGCCGCGGCGTTGCCGGTGTTCCTGGGAATTTGTCCCTGCGCATTTTCGGCTGCACCGACCAGCAGATTATCGAGGAGCTGGCGACAACGCTCGGCGCGGCTTTGCAAATTACCAACATATTAAGGGACGTCAAGGAAGACGCTCAGGCTCAGCGTCTTTACATCCCGGAAGAGTTTTTGCAAAAAGCCGGAATCAAAACCCGGGACCCGCTCAGCGTCGTTGTCGACAAGAATCTCGCGGTTGCCCGAGAAGCCCTTGCAAAAATAGCCCAAGAAGACTACGAACGCGCTTTTGAAATCATCAAAAGAATCGACCCTAAAACGGCACGCCCGGTCAAAGCAATCGCATATATCTACAAACGTTATTTCGACATCATGCAAAACCGGGGGTGGGAAATCATTTCTCCCAAACCGCGGATTGGAAGAATCAGCAAACTCTGTCTGGCTTTGAAAGCTTTTATAGGTAAGTAATGACCGCAAAAAATGTTACATATCACATTGTCGGAGGCGGCATTGCAGGTCTTGCGTGCGCCAAATTCGTGAAAAAATATGACCGTAAAGCCCGCACCGTGGTTTATGAAGCGCAAGGGAGAATCGGCGGCCGCTGCTATTCTTACGAGGACAAAGACTTAGACCGAAAACTCGACAATGCAACCCACGTCATTTTGGGGGCAAACAAAAATGCGGCTGCATTGCTGGGGCCTCAGGAATGGACGGAAGACTGTTGTTTCTGGAATGCCCGAAACGGCAGCATCAGCAAAAACTACAAAGAGTTTAAACCCCAAATCATCAAAGCGATGTGCAACACTCAAGCAGAGCTGGTACCGCCGTCAATCATCAGAAAAATCATTTGGAAGCTGTTTCCCTGGAGCCGCAGGCAGAGGAAAATTTATTTTTCCAAACAAGACCTCAGCCCGCGAATCATTAACCCGCTGCTGGCTTATGTAGATGAATTGCAGCTGAATCGCAAACTGGTTAAAATCGAGAGCCAGTTCGGCAAAGCGGCGCAGCTTGACTTTGCCGACAGGCAAATTGAAGTAGGCGCCGACGACAAAGTGATTTTGGCGTTGGATTCCAAAGCCTACAACCGTCTCACCGGAGGAGAGCCGTTTGACTACAACGGTATCATCAACGTGTTTTACAGGACGTCGCAAAAGCTGACGCTGCCGGAAGACGCATCTCTGATGGGAATCGCCGACGGTCTTGCCGACTGGATATTCATCAACGACGATATCGTAAACGTTACGATTTCCGACTCAGGGCAAAAAAACGACGATTTGGACGGCTTGGCCCGCAAGATATGGAAACAACTGGGCAAGTTGAGAGGCGTCAACTCGGGTTTTGTGCCGCCGTTTAAGGTAATCAACCACAAAATTGCCACTATCCGCCAAGATGCGGCAAACAACAACAAGCGCCCTAAAAACGCAAAGACAGTTTATCCCAATGTTTTTATTGCCGGGGACTGGACGATGAAAAATTATCCCTGCAGTTTGGAAACGGCAATTTTATCTGCCCAAAGAGCCGTCAAAACTGCACGGAAAAGCTGAGGAAACCCTGCTATAACCGGGTTTTCTCAGTAAAATCCTTATTCCCTGCACAATTCTCAGTAATCGATAAGCTCAAGCATTTCGTCCACAAGATTTCGTGTTCCGGTGCAAATATCTTTCAGCGAATTGGCCAGCATATAGCACGGAGTGGTAACGATTTTATGCTCAGAATCGACACAGACTTCGGTTGCGGCGCAATCCTGATGGCGTGCTCCCATCTTAGCCAGCCCGGCCGCGACTTTTTTATCATTGCCTACGGTGATGGTAATTCCGTGTTTTCCTAACACTCTTGCTATGACAGTCGGAGCGATACACATGGCTCCGATGACAATCCCTTCCCGGTAGCTTTCTTCAATTGCCCGGCGAACTTCGACATTGACGTCACATTCTGCCCCGTTTACCGCAAAATCGCTGAGGTTCAGCGCGGCACCGAAACCGCCCGGAAAAATGACGGCATCATAATCTTTGGCTTTGAATTCGGCCAAATCTTTAATTTCGCCGCGCGCTATACGTGCCGATTCCGCCAATACGTTGCGGTTATCTTCATCGCCGGCTATCGCTACGGCATGTCCGGTAAAATGGTCAATGGTTCTGGCCTGCCAGGTATTGGGGGCAAAACACTGATATGTACACCCGCTTTGATCAACAGCCAGCATGGTACAAACGGCCTCGTGGATTTCGCTGCCGTCAAAGACACCACAGCCGGAAAGCACGATGGCAAATTTTGGAGCTTCATTATTCATATTAATATCTTCCTTTTTAAAATTTATCGTTTATAAATATTACACATAATAATAATAGCAATTTTTGTAAAATGAAATGGAATAATATATGCAATCTGAAATGACCACTCTCAAAAACGGTTTGAGAATCATTACGTCCAGTCGTCCGCAGACGGAAACTGTTTCGCTCGGAATCTGGGTAAAAACCGGCGCTGCTTATGAAAAGCAGGAGGTTAACGGTATCTCACATTTTTTGGAGCATATGGCGTTTAAAGGGACTAACAAACGCAATGCTTTGCAAATTTCCGAGGAAATTGAAGACGTCGGAGGACAGTCCAACGCATACACTTCCCGCGAATTTACGGCTTTTTACTGCAAAATGCTCAAAGGCGACACCGAACTGGCGGTAGACGTTCTTACGGATATTTTGCAAAACTCAACTTTTCCCGAGGATGAACTGGTTAAGGAACGCGAAGTCGTCGTTCAGGAAATCAAACAGACTATCGACACCCCCGACGACATCGTGTTTGATTATTTTCAGGAAACCGCTTTTCCCGATCAGGCCATCGGACGTTCAATCCTGGGCTCGAAGGAAAACGTTCGCAGTTTTACCAGAGAAAAGCTCAATAATTATATAGCCACTAATTACGCTGCAGAAAACATTATCGTCTGCGCCGTCGGCAATATTGAGCATAACGCCTTTGTCAACATGGTGGAAAGCCGGATGGGCGGTTTTAGAAGCAAAACCAACTTCACCCCGGACAGACAGCATTATGAGGGCGGCTTTTTTATGGAACCGCGAGACATTGAACAAGTGCATGTCGTTCTGGGCTTCAAGGGATTCAGATATTGTTCGGAAAACTACTATCCGAGCATCCTGTTTTCAACACTGTTCGGCGGCGGAATGTCTTCGCGTCTGTTTCAGGAAATCCGTGAAAAAAGAGGTTTGGTTTACACTGTTTACAGCTTTACGGCTTCGCATACCGAAGACGGTTTGTTCGGCATTTATGCCGGTACCGGCGCCGGGGATTTGAAAAAACTGTTGCCGGTGGTTGTCGACGAAATCAGAAAGGTCTGTAACGATAAAGTAACCGAGAAAGAGCTTATTCGGGCTAAAACCCAGCTTAAGGCAAGTATGCTGATGTCATTGGAAAGCTCTTCGGCAACAGCTGAAGTACTGGCTCGCCAGATGCTGATTTTCGACCGGATTATTCCGATTGACGAAATGGTGGAACGGATTGAAAAAGTCACCTTGGAGGATATTCAAAACACCGCAAGAACGATTTTTTCCAGCAAACCGACCTACACTCTGCTGGGAGCAATCCAAGACCATATTGAATATGACGATTTTCAAAAAATTTTGAAGTGTTAAACGCCGATGGCCGGACTATCTGACATCTACCTTGCCGTGCCGCGTGGATTTTGCGCCGGTGTAAAAAGGGCAATTTTTCTGGTAGAAAAAGCCTTGGAAGATTACGGCGTGCCGGTTTACGTCCGGCATGAAATCGTCCATAACCGACACGTGGTTGAAAACCTGCGGCGGCGCGGTGTCGTGTTTATTGAAGACTTTGACGAAATCGAAGACAACAGCCGTCCGGTCATTCTTTCGGCACATGGTGTTTCCAAAGCCGTCGAAGCGGAAGCCGCCCGCAGAAAGCTTAAGGTTATCGACGCCACCTGCCCACTGGTTGCCAAGGTGCACCGGCAAATACGAAAGCTGGCTGATGAAGGCAGGGAAATCGTGGTCATCGGGAAAAAAGAGCATCCTGAAATTATCGGAACCGTCGGTCAGGTTGACTGCCAGAACAGAGTTCACATTATTAATTCCGTCAATGAAGCCCTGGCGCTGAATCTTCCTTCCGGCTGCAAGGCCGGCGTCGTTACTCAGACGACCCTTGCGGTTGACGATGCAGAATACATCACGGTCTGTCTCCGCCGAAAATTCAATGAATTGGCGGAACAAAAAGGCAGCGACATATGTTATGCCACCACCTTTCGGCAAAAGGCGGTTCGGGAAATCGCGGCAAAGGCAGAAGGCGTTATCGTCATCGGTTCAAAAAACTCCTCCAACAGCAAACATCTGCAACAGACGGCCCTGCAAAACGGCGCGGCCAAAGCCTGGCTGATTGACGACGCGGACGAACTTCCGTGGCCGGAACTGGAAAATTTAAACAGCCTGGGAATCAGCGCAGGAGCTTCTGCCCCCGAATATTTAGTCGACGAGGTGATTGCCGAGCTCAAAAAACATTATAAGAATCTTAAGATTCATGATATTATAGTAGCAGAAGAAAACATTGAGTTCAAAAATTAAGGAGCGGCAACGATGTCACGTGCTGAAGACATCTTCCAAAAACTTATTTATTTTGGGGAAGATGCGATTGACGAATTCATCCTGAACCAACAAACCGAAGAGCTTTTTCTGGACTTTAAACAAGCCGTTTCGGTCGGGAAAAACTTTACGACTTTGCACCGCGACGACCGCAAAAACCTTTCCAAGGCAATTTCAGGGTTCGGCAATTCCGAAGGCGGCGTCATCATATGGGGCGTAGAATGTTCGCGGGATATTGAAATCGGAGACGTTGCCAAGGCAAAAGTTAAAGTAAAAAACGTGCATCGTTTTCTAAGCTGGCTGGAAAACGCTATTTCCGGCTGTACGATTCCGAGCCACAATAAGGTCCGCAATCACATCATAAGCTGCGATGCCAACGGAGACGGTTTTATAGCCACCTACATTCCCAAATGCGATATTGCCCCGCTGATGACAACGGGAAACAGCACCATTTATATCCGTTCGGGTTCAAACAACGTTCCGGCGCCGTATGCGGTGATTGCCGGAATGTTCGGGCGCCGTCCCCAGCCGAATATTGAGCTGATGGCCGGCAACCGAAAGCTGGAAGCCCTGGAAAATATGGATGAAGATATGCTTTATCCGAACAGCATCGACAATCCGCCGGAGCAATATGTCAAAATCAGTTTTTCCCTGCAGGCCTCAAATACCAGCAATGTTATCGCCCGGGAATTATACCTTTCCTGCCAGACGCTTGATGTGGGCGGCGAATATAACAAAGTTCGCTTTTTGAATTATAACCAAATGGATTCGATTCCCGGAATCGAAGGGCAGTTAAACCTGATTACGCGGCCGGAACTGCGGCTGCCCCCGCGGGGAATACTGAGATTCTGCAATGTTGAAATTATCCTCTCTCCCTATATTGAAGAAGATTTCTGCCTTGAAGGAGTTATCGGCGCTGATAATGCGGCTCCGAAAGACTTTAGAATATACATTCCCAAAAACAAGCTGCGTTCATATGTGGCAAGGGTTATTCGCAACGAGGAAGAAGAAAATATACTGCTCAACGAATTCTTTAACGATTATTTTATAGGTGAGGTCTGATGCCTGCAATTGAAGTGTTTACCGACGGAGCCTGTTCCGGAAACCCGGGAGCCGGCGGCTGGGGCGTGATTCTTCGTTACGGAGAGATAGAAAAGGAACTTTCCGGCGGAGAAGAAAACACCACCAACAACCGGATGGAACTTACCGCCGTCATTGAGGCGTTAAAAGCTCTAAAAAAAGAGTGCGACATCACAATCTATACTGACAGCCGTTATGTGATGGACGGCGTTCAAGAATGGATGCCCAACTGGAAACGCAACGGCTGGAAAACCACCAACAAAAAATCTCCGGTAAAAAATGTGGAACTATGGCAGATTCTTGATTCGCTTTTGTCCAAACATAAGATAAAATGGGTCTGGGTCAAAGGTCATAACGGGCATCCCGAGAATGAACGCGTTGATAAATTAGCGCGAGACGAAGCAAAAAAGTACGCCGTAACAAAAGTTTAACAATTCGCGGACTTGCACAGTTAGACACAATATGTTATAGTTTGTCCAGTTTTAGGAAAAACTATAACATTTACGGTGGTCATTATGAGTAATGAAAGACTAAGAATTCTGCCCTCTGCCGAGGAACTTCAGGATTCTGCATCGTCCAGCAGGGACGATGTCACAAGACAAGTTGATGATATTATAGCCAAAACTTTTGAAATCTTGCAATTTGAAACCAAAGAAGAATATATAAAGTTTCTGATTGAAGAAAATGAAATCCAAAAAGACAATACTCCGCGACCGGAGGAAGAGCTTGACCTGATACGCCTGAAAGGGCATCTCGAAATTGACAACAGGGTTAAAAGCGGTTTGGACTGGAGCGACGTCGTTGCCGACACAATTAACGTGATTCCCGGAAAAATTACCCGTTATCCTCATCTCCCCAAAGCCCGAAAATGGGTAAAGTCAGAATTAACAGCAAAGAGTGCCGCCGAATATTTTGAACATAACCTTTTTGGCTCCAGTAAAAAAACAGACGGCAAAATTGAGGTTGAGCACGGTATTGCCCTCAAAATTGCCGAAGCGGAGAAAATGCCCGATTTCAATTCCGTCACCGTAGACAGCTTCTATTATTACGGCAGCAGCGCGCTTCCTCTCAGCAAACTTCCCCATACCAGAAAAGGAATTTATAACGTCAGTTGCGACAATTTGGAAATTGACGTTGATAATCCCTACAAAACGGCAAAAGAAAAAAAACTCGGAAAAGAAGTTATCGCCAAACTCGCTCCGACTAATCCGCTGCAACGATGGCTGGCCTCGATTACCCCTTCAAAGTCCAACAGCAATACCTAATAGGCCAAATTTTCAATCAATGCGGTAAAAGCTTTGTCGCTGATGAGTTCCGGCAATACCATTCCGTCCGGAATCCGGGGCGCGAACACCACGTAAAACGGCAGGCCGCGCCGCCCAAACTTTTCCATAAAGGCAAGGACATCCCGATTATAATTAGTCCAGTCCACATCCAAAACCACCACATTGTACGCATCCAGCAACGCAATCGTCTGCGGGGTATCAAAGACGTTCAGGTCATTTAATTTGCACGTCAGGCACCAGTCTGCTCCCACACGCACCAAAACGATGCGTCCGGCATTGACGTTTTCTCGGACCTCTTGAAGACTAATCATTTTTTGCAAAGCGGAAGTTTCGGCTCTCCGGCTGCGATAGTAGCCATATCCGGCATCAACGACTGCTGCCGTTATCAAAACGCTAATCAAGACTGCGGCCGCAACATTAAAAATACGGCGTACTTTCGAAAGCACTTCGGGAGTTTCCGGCTGACGTTCGACCGCTTGCAGCAACATCCGCCTAAACCATAAGACAATGAAAAATGCGGTCAGCCACAGTATAAAACGGCTCATAACGCCGGCGGACGTCTGCGCACTCAATATGCTCAAAAGCCAGACCAAGGTCAACAGCAGCATTATCGACATCAGCGCATTGACACGACGCATCCACGGTCCCGGAGAAGGCATATAATAAGCCAGCCCCGGAAAGAGTACAAACAACAGATATGGCAGCGACAAGCCTAAAGCTACCGCAATCATCATCAGCGCAATGTCAAGCGGCGTTCCGGCGAGGGCAAACCCCAAAGCCGTTCCCAAATACGGGGCGGTACAGGGAGTGGAAAGCAGGACCAGGAACAAACCGGTCAAAAAATGCAGCAAATCGCCTTTTCGTCCTTTATCTTCCAGAACTGCATCAACAAAATGCGGGGTTCGGAAAGAAACCAGCCCCCAGACATGGGCACAAAAGGCTGCAATAACGAAAATCATAAAAGTCAGAAAGTATCCGTTTTGAAACTGCATTCCCCAGCCGACGGCCGCGCCCAAGAGCTTGAGCGTAATCAATCCGAGCGCCAACAAGGCAAACGAACAATATATGCCCAGCAGGTTTAATCCGAAACTACGGCGCACTTCGGACGTTTTCATTCTTCCAAACCGGGTAAAGGACAACAGCTTAAGCGACAAAACGGGAAAAACGCAGGGCATTAAGTTCAGCAGAAAACCGCCGACGAATCCTAACCACAGCAATCCGACCGACAAACGGTTTCCCTGCAAATCAAACAGGGAAGCGTCTTCCGCTTTCAGGAGTTTCCGAACGGCGACGTCTCCGGTCAGCCTGGCGGAAACCTCAAACTCCTGCCCTAAAAGATCAGTTCCCGGCTCAACAGCCTTGAAACGGGCCACAATGTCGCGGCCGTTAATGCTGATTAAGGGCGGAGCAAACTTTATGCCTGCGGCACTGCGAATAAAAATATCAAAATCCGCCGGCGTGGACTTTGCCCGCAATTCGGCCCGCAAGACATCCGCATCCTCCGAACGAACAGACTTCTCAACGACCAGATGCCTGATTTCCAGCTCTTCGTGCTGTTCTTGGGGCATCAGCTTGGCATTCATACGCAAAAAAGACGCGACGGTTGATTCTTCCGCGGCTCCCGGCCGGAGTTCCAAAACCGGAGCCACAACTTCGCTGAAACATTTGTTCTCGCCGCAGACGACCGCTTTGAGCTCGGCTTGCAGCATAAGCGGCTGAGCGGCATCAACCTTCAGCCGAAAAGGGATGACGACACTGCCGGTGTAAGCAATCAGCGATTTTTTGTTAAAATTATAACGGCGAGGCAGCGGAAACTCCGGCAAAACTCCCGGGGAATTAAAATTTAAACTCAACCCGGCATACTGCTCAAAACCTTCGGCCAAAATCAAATAGCCGCGGGGCAGCACCAATTGCAGCGCTCCTTCCACATATCCGTCGGCAAGCGTTTTTTGAGAAGCCAACAGACGCGCAAACAGTTTGCCCTGCGTGTCCCAAACGCCGATACCCCGCCGGTCTTCAATCTCCCGACCGTCAAAAAGACCGTAAGAAAAAACTTTTTTCCAATCGCCTTGCAGAAAAGCCTTTTTAAGCTCTTCATCCCGTTCGCTCTGTCTCAAACCGCCCTGCTCACGCCGTTGCTTATCCTGATATGCGCGGCGGTCGCGTTCGCTGCGCGAATAGGCGATGATTTTCTTGAAATCCTGGATGACGACAGGTGCGTCGCTTTCAATATAAGTTTCTTCATCGCCGCTTTCATATGCGCTTTCCGGCAAAATCAACGGAATATCGGAAGTGGCAATAAACGATTTGAGCTTTTCCAGCAGAAAGTTGTAAATCCGCTTGGTGCGGACACCGAGACGTATCAGGGTTTCTTTGGTATTAATTCCGGAATCACCGTATTCGGGATGAAGCTCCCGAATGTCGTCTTTGAAATCTTCTTCAATCTGTTCTCCGGGATATTTGGCATCAAAGTCCGCAACTTCTGCCAAATATTCGTCCAACAGCAGACCGACGGCCGGCGCCTTTTCTTCCGTCTCAGGTTTCAAATCAAGGACAACCTGTGCATTTTCCACGGCATACGAAAGCTGGGGAAATGTCATAAAAACGGCGAAAACAGCTAATTTCAAAATGTTTTTCATTTATTTTTGATTAGAAATGTGAAAATATGTTTTTAAATTACTGTAAATTATGTTAGAATACAAGAGTTGAGTAAGTAAAAAACGGGTATATATGGATAACATGAATAAAGCCAGTGAAAACTACCTGACCGGCAAATGTCTGGTTTCGATGCCGAATATGGCTGACGAGCGGTTTGAACGGTCTTTGATATACATTTGCTCGCATACAAAAGACGGGGCGATGGGTTTTGTCGTAAACAAAAAAATTAAAGAGTTCTCCTTCACCGATTTGGCCAATCAACTGCCTATCAGCACGCTTAAACCCATTACCCCCATAGACCTTTATCAGGGCGGCCCGTTGGACAAGGTGCGCGGTTTTGTTCTGCATTCCACCGATTATCTCAAAGGCGACAGCATTATCATCGGCGACGGAATTGCGGTTTCTTCCTCCATCGACATTCTTACCGACATCGCTTTCGGCACCGGTCCGAAAGACAATCTTATCGCCTTGGGTTATGCCAGCTGGGCACCCAATCAGTTGGAGCAGGAAATCATCAACAACACCTGGTTGGTGGTTCCGTCTTCTCCTGAGCTTGTTTTTCGTACCAAAGATGAAGAAAAATGGCAAAAAGCCATTGATTCCATTGGCATTGACGTGACACGCCTCAGCGAATTTGCCGGCAGAGCTTAAAGCGACCGCGCAGAAATGTACGGCAAAAAATAAATGTCGACCTGAGTCTTATTTATGTTTCCCTTGTCTGAGTGAGCTAAAAATTCTGCTACTGAATCCGGTTTTTATGCTCTGTACAATTAAAAATGCCGGCGATATCATATGTCTGAACCACCTTAAGCGACTTGCACTAATAAAAAAAATGACAAGCAAACAGGAGAAACCTATGACAAAGAAACATCATAGTGACGAAGCTGATGTTGTGGAACAGAATTTGGAGCTTATCAGTAAGATTTACCAAAGTTTTGAAGCCCTTGAAGAAACGCTGGGACGTCTGAAGCTTGAAGAACCGCTTTTCATAACCTACATTGCAAAAAAATCTTTTGCCAACGTTATTTTTAACGATATAAAAAAGAATTCCGGCTCCGAACGCTGATCTGCGGTATAAAAAACGTTCAATAAATACCTTTTTTCAATCAGAATTGCGGTTATGTTAATTTTGAATCCGATAGATGTAATCTTCACATCTTCGGAATGGCAGTATTGTCGTGCAAAAAAAATCCCGGAATGCAGCGCAAACCGGGATAAAAGAAAACGCATCAAAGTTTGAATTCAATCGTACAACGAACAAGGTTGCAATTACCTTTAGCGTCATAGCCGTTCATACCATAGTCAGACGGACTGACAATCCAAGCACCGCGCTTATAGTAGCAGCAGTCCTCAGACGAAGACCAATAAAACAAATCTTCCTGTAAACCTTGAAGCTTAAGCACCGCGAATGCTTCCCTCAGTTGTTGGCGGTTAGCAAAAATACTGCGCAGTTCTTCATCGCCCGGCATAAACATCGTACCGGCTTCTATACCGTCAAATGCATAAGCGGCGCACCACTCGGCTGCTTCCGCATTCTTGCCTTGTACCTTGGCTGCTTTAATGATTGCTTCTGTGGCTTCCTTGCCACTCAAGTCTGAGGCCATATCCACAAAGAGATAATCGCTTGACCACGGAAGTTCCGTTTCCCGCAACCCTATTGCCAGACCGTGGTTCCTGTCTACACAGCCGACAATGGCCGAAACCTGATTGTCTTTTATCAGTTCCGGAAATATCAGGCCGTCGACATAATAAAACATCCCCGGTTCAATAACATTTGGGGTGACGATTTTCTTCGACGGGAACAAAGAAATTCCACTAAATAACGAAAAAATTTCAATTTTTTTCATAATATGATATGTTTTAGTTAATAATTGACATCATTGTTTTATAAGACCTTTTAATTTTATAATATTATTCCCACTCTGTCAATGACAGATTGGACAAAAGAGACTTCTTTGTACGACACAAAAAATCCCGGAATGCGGATGCAAACCGGGATAAAATTAAAAGAAACTAAATTTTGAATTCAACCACACAACGAACG
>ENA-UEOJ01000649-UEOJ01000649.1-human-gut-metagenome-genome-assembly--contig:-NODE-649-length-27951-cov-3.769355_pt1 | contig 27951 bp, 15 predicted proteins | sample MGYA00242885_ERZ507886 | MGnify/ENA primary metagenome ERZ507886 (study PRJEB26167, sample SAMN06115505) | human gut metagenome | host: Homo sapiens | place: China:Anhui | collected 2015-08-07 | study... | reverse complement strand
GACTCGTCGCTCCAGGCTCGCTACGCTCGCGCCTCCGGCGGTCAAGGTATTTTTCAACACTATTCTGCAACAGAGCGGTAATTTTCCCTCCCTTGAAGGGGGGGAATCCGTACGCCTCCGCGCCGTCGACTGCGAAGTCGGCCGACGGCGCGACTGGAGATTGAAACATTGCGTTTCTGCCGGAGCGGCAAGGAGTTCCCGAAACCGGGAGCGGTCCGGCTTCCCGCGGGAAGGTCGAAAGAACGATGCAGCGGCCTCTCAGTCTTCTTCGAGGCGTTTTTTTCTCAGAGGGCTTTCCTCACGCCGTGGGGAAGACTCCGGCCTGCGCGTCGGCTCTCTGTACAGTTTTCTTCCGGTGGTTGCTCCGCGCGGTTTTTTGCCGAACTTGCCGCTGTGCTGGCGGCGTCCTCCGGGGGCAAGGGGGCCGCGGGAAGATGAGCCTGCCGTGCCGTCACTCTTTTTCGCCTCCACCCGGGTTCCGCTGATGAACACCCTGGTATTGAGTACAGCCAGCACGTCGTCGGCCAGGTTCCCGGCGATATCCACCACGCAGGAGTCATTCCGGATATCAATGGCGCCGATGCAGCGTCCGGGGATGCCGCATTCTCCGGCTATGGCTCCGACGATTTCACGGGGCGTGACGCCGTGCATATGCCCTACGTTCAGCCTGATTCCGGTCATGGTCATGTCCGGGCGCTGCCTTCGCTCCCCTGGGCCTCCTTCGCGTTCCCGCGGCCTGTCGGCATCTCTCTGCCGTCTGGAAGGTCTTTCCGTCCGCTCCGCCCAGTCGTCTTTCACCTCCGCTCCGTCCTGATCGCCGAAATCCCGCTGCATCAGCAGCTTGAGCATGGCGGCGGCCATGTCCATGCTGGTGACGCCCCCGTCCGGGAACTGTTCGGCCAGGAATTCCTCCACCAGCGTCAGCCAGCGTTCCAGCGTGCCGGTTTCCAGCGCCAGACGTATTTCCTCAAGCAGTCTGGAGGTACGGATATTGGCGACGTCGCGCAGCGTGGGCAGGCGGCCCTGGCTGATGCGCGCCCTGGTATAGCGGATGATGTCGCGCAGCTTGTAGTTCTCGCGCATGGTGACAAAGGTGAAGGCCCTGCCTTCGCGTCCCGCCCTGCCTGTACGTCCGATGCGGTGAACGTAGCTTTCCACGTCATGAGGAATATCGTAGTTGATGACCGCATCAACGTCGTCCACGTCAATGCCGCGCGCGGCCACGTCCGTGGCGACCAGAATTTCCAGACCGCCGCTCCGGAAGCGGTTCATGACGCGATCCCGCTGGGGCTGGGCCAGATTGCCGTGCAGTCCGTCGGACTGGTAGCCGCGCCCCTGCAGATGTGCGGTCACATCATCCACGCCGCGCTTGGTGGAACAGAACACCAGCGCCTTGCGAAAGCCCTGCGAGTCCAGCACCCGGCACAGGGCATCCATCTTCTGATAGGGCCGCACTTCGTAATAGGTCTGTTCAATGGCAGGAACCGTGAGCATCCTGTGGGCGATGCTCAGCATTTCCGGATCGCGCAGGAAGCGTTTGCCCAGTTCCAGAATGGGCACGCGCATGGTGGCGGAGAACATGACTCTCTGGCAGGTTTCGGGGGTCTGCTCCAGAATGGCTTCGATGTCGTCGCGGAAACCCATGTCCAGCATTTCATCGGCCTCGTCCAGCACGGCTACGGCAACGTCGTCAAGGCGAAGGGTACCGCGCTGCAGGTGATCGATGACTCTTCCCGGCGTGCCCACAACCACCTGCGCGCCCTTGCCCAGGGCCCGAAACTGCCGTTCGATGGGCTGGCCGCCGTAAATGGGCAGAATGGTCATGTTTCTCTTGTGGGCGGCCAGCCTGCCGAGTTCTTCGGCAACCTGAATGGCCAGCTCGCGCGTGGGACACAGCACAATGGCCTGAATGTTTCCGCCGGGAACAGCCTTTTCCAGGATGGGCAGGCCGAATGCGGCGGTCTTGCCGGTTCCGGTCTGAGCCTGACCCATCACGTCCCGCCCCGCCAGCAGCGGGGGAACGGCGAGAAGCTGGATCGGAGAGGGCTCTTCAAATCCCATGTCTTCAATGGATTTCAGGAGGTCGGGGGACAGGCCGAGGTCTTCAAACGATGCGTTCATGGAACTTCTTTTGCTTAAAAATTGTGGGAGTAGTCATGTGAACAGGAGGGAGGCAGGGAACGGATAGTCAGGGTGAAGCAGGCCGGAGAGCGCCGCTTTTGCCTGACCTGCTTTTCAGGCAGGCCGCGTCGGAACAATTTTCGCATGGGCGGCGGAGCCTCGCAGAATCCGGGGGCTGCCGCGGCTCTGGAACGCATGCTGCTCATGGCCTCAATGCCCTTGAAAGTTTACAGGTTACCGTATTATTCGATCATTCTGCCATTGAAAGTATCTTCCGCCGGAACCCTGTGTTCCGGCATTCGCAGGTTTCACGCCTGAAGCCGGATCTGCACGCCGCGGGTGAATTGCGGCGATACCGGATGGGGAGGCGTCGTGGCGAAGTCTCGTCCTGCCCGACTTCGCAGGGCATTTTCAGCCGCGAAATGTTCTCGGCGCGACTGTCAGCGCATGAGCGGGTTTCGCGGACAGAAGAACGGCGGATGCCGGAATTTGTTCAGGAGAGCCGGTCATGGTGAAACATGAAGGGGGCATGGATATCTGTCCATACCCCCCTGTTTTTCTGGTGGGCGCTGAGGGGCTTGAACCCCCGGCATTCGCCGTGTAAAGGCGACGCTCTGCCAACTGAGCTAAGCGCCCGGGAACGCGCGCGAAGCGCGTTCGTCATAGGTAGAAAAAGAGAGCGCCGCTGTCAACGGGGAAAAGAGGGATCTGCCGTGAAGAGGGAAAGTGCGCCCGAGGCGCGGGCGTGGCGGGCATGGAGGGGGCGAGGAACGGATATTCGGTTGCCGGGGGAATGAAAAATGTGAGAATCTGACCATGGCATGTTTCTTGCTCTGATTGATGCCCGATATTCATGCCTGCCAACCTTGTTGGCTGTTTCCCGGACAGGGAACATGTGTTCTGTGCGGATATGAGGCTCAGGTTGGCATATGTTTTCCATCATGGCGTATCATGACTGGCTTTCTCTGCGTCATGACAGTCTTACAGAAATTTATGGGGGAGAGTGTCATGTCTGTCAATATTGCTGATTTGTCCCTTTCTTCGGTTCGCGGCTGTTCAGCCGCGTCGGCCGAGCACGGGCCAGCCCGGGAGGATGGACTGGCCCGTGCCGCTCTGCCGGCCATGGAGGGGGTACTCCTTCCGGAGGAAGCCATTGCCCGGGTAGATATCGAGCCGCCCCGGCGTCAGGATTTGCCCCCGGCGGTCGCGCTGGAACTGCGCAAGGATGAAACGGTGCGGTGCGGAGTGTGCCGGCAGGTGGAAAAAGTTCTGGGAGAGGGGGGACAGGTGGATGCCGCGCTGTCTCGAATGGAGCAGCTTGTGGCCGACAAGCCGGACTCCGTGACCGGAGAAATGCTTGTACTCATGGAGCAGGCGCGGAGTGCGCGGGCGGCCCGGGAAGTTCATGGCGCGGCTGTTTCCCTGAAAGAATCCATGGCGGCGTCTGCAGAAGAAATGTCTCTGGCTGACGGCTGTATGGGAAAAAGCGATGTTTCCGCAAGCGCAGACACATTGCTGAAAGATGGAGACGTCCGTTCCGATCCGGCGGGCGGGAAGACGCAGGAGATACTGGTTTCCGACGATCTATGGGAGGAGCTTGAAATAGTACGGGACGGAGAAGGAGTTCTGGCCGGTGACGCTGCGCTGGAGGATATGAAACGTTCCCGCGAACGGCTGGAAACGCTGCGGGAACGGGTGCCGGGCACGTCCGCAGCTTCTTTGCCCGTGCGCGTGGCGCTGGATGAAAAGGTTTTTCAGCTGGATCGCGCCATTTCCAGCAGGGAGCGCCTGAACGCCGCGCTTGCGGCGCTGGATGACGCAATGGCGCAGCCTCTGGAAGAGCGCGCTTCCCTGCTGGATACTCTGCTGCGGGACATGTTGTTCCAGTTCAGAGAGCAGGCCGAAGCATCGGAACGGATCAAGTCGCCGGAGCTTTCGGAAGCTCTCGCTGCGGAGAGTATTCTGGAACAGCGGGGCGGCATAAGCCCGCGTGATGCGCAGAAGCTGGAGGAGGCTCTGTGCCGCGGACTGGAAAAGAGCCTGGCGGAGTTCGCGAAAAAAAATGATGTGCTGTCATTGCTCCAGCCCGAAAGCTTTCAGGGCGTGGGCAGGCTGTGCCTGGATGCGGGAGTGGACATGCTGGAGATGGGACGGACTCTGGCCGATTGTCTGCGCCATATCCCGGGGTCGGAAGACGCGCCTTCCGTCCTGCTTAAAACCGCATTGAAGGGAATGACGGAAGGTTCGGACGCTTCCCGGCTGCAGTATGTGGATATGTTGTTCCAGGGGGCCTATCCCGAACGGGCCGATACGGCGCTGCTGCTCAAGCAGGCCGTGGTTCGCCCGGAGAGCAGGGAGGGGGTCGTCTGCCAGCATGAGCTGGTACAGTCGCTGCGCGTCATTCAGCATGATATCCTTGACGTGACGCGCAATGCCCGCGGCATGGGAAACCGAGGCGTGGGACATGGCCGTACGGGAACGATCCATCGGGCGGCCGGGAGCATGTCGGCCCGTTCTTTCGTGCTGACGCCCAGTCTGGTGAAAGCCCTGAACAAACATGACGATGTGGACATTCCCGATCTTAATTATCACATGGCCCATGTGGCACTGCTTCAGGCAAAGGCCGAAAGCTGCGGACTGCTCGGCGGTCATGCCCCGGAAGGGAAAGGGGCGGAAGACTCGGCGGGAACGCCCAGGGAACGTACTCCGCTCCAGACCGGCGTATTCCGCGATTGGTGCGAGGCGCTCGGTCTGGACGAGGAGACACGGACGTACGCTTCTGCTCTCGCGGCCAGGCTGGAAGACCCGCAGACGGAAGCCCGGGCTACCCGGTTGCTGCTGGAGGCAAGCGAGCGTTTTAATAAAGGATTGAAGGGCACAACCACGCTGGACAAGGCGGGCAGACTGGTGGCGGATACGGCGTCCATGGCTGTGCATCGCAGCAGCGCGCGGCATATTCATGCCATGTTTCAGACCAGTCCGGAATTTTTGGCCCGCGAGGTGCTGGACAAGCACATCATCAATCTTACCGGTCTGATTGACGCCAATGAGCGTCTGGATATTGATGAGACCGGCCTGGAACTGAATTACGACAAGGTGGATGCCGCCATGCTGGAACAGATGCAGACCCTGAAGGGAAACAGCGAGGAGGGCATTAACGGCGGGGAGATTCAGCAGACGCTGCAGCAGGCGCTGGAGGCGCGGGCGAGGACATTGCGCGGCCTGCGCGCCAGACGAGGAAGGTTTATTACCGGGTCGAAGGCCATGGGAGAGTTCGCCAGGGCAGCGGGGGAAAGCCTTGAGCTGCGTGCGGAAAATGCCCGGCGTCACGAGACTCTGCAAAACGCCCGGATGGAAAAGGCGCTGATGAAGTTCGCCTGGCCACACCAGATCCGGGAACGTGAGGCGGTGTGCCGGGATGTGGTTCGTCTGGCCGAAGTGCTGCAGCATCTGAACGAAAATGATCCGAAGACATTACGGACGCTCAGTTCCAGAGGACAGACCCTTGCTGAGGAACGCGACAGCCTGCTGCGGAGACTTGCCGATGTGGATCTGCACACCATGCGGCATACAGGCCGGCCGGCAGACGCGCAGCCGGCCGGGGAGTTTGTTGAAACTGTCCTGCCTGCGATGTTGTCCAGAGCCAGAGCAGTACTGTATTTTGCCGACGGCTCGGCCGAAGAGGATCAGAAAGCCATCCGCAATGATATGCGTACGCTGGAAAAGCATCAGCGCACCATTTTTTCCTTTGCGGGAAAGGCGGAGAAGGTGTTCGGCCGTGATGTCATCCTGCGCCTGGAAACCATGGTGGTGGCCGCCATGCTCAGGGCTTTTCTGGAGGGCGGAGCTGACGCCGCGGCGTTCAGTGTGCGAGATCCGGCCTCCCTTGACGCAATAAAAGGGCACTTGAAAAACTGGGGGCTGGATGCGGACAGGGGCGTCATGGAGGGACTTGTGCCCATGGTGCTCGGTAATATGACTTCGGCCAGGGGCGGCATCGACATGGCCCGTTTGCGTCGGGAAAACCGGCAGGTGCGACTGTCTCTGGCAGGCAGGGTCGCTCTGGGAGAGAAAGCCAGAGCACTGAGGGAGACAGGCAGGGGACGTCTTGCCGCAAGACAGGCGGCCGCAAAGCTCGTTTCAGGCGGAGAAACTCTGCGTGATGCGTTCCGTCGGGAAGGGGTACGGGGGCTGATGGCCGGTGCGGCGCGTCCGGGGCAGGGCTTCGTGTACGACAGAACGCGCGGCGTGGTGCTGGATTCGGGCAGAGTGTTTTCTCCACTTGATTCCAGGCTGGTGACCAGGCTCAGTGTGGGCAGTCCGCTGACAGCAAGGATGGAAGCGTTGCGCGGCAACAGTATGGCCGTCTCCAATATGGGAGGAGGGATATACCAGGTACTGCTCAAGGGCCGCGCCGCCGTCAATGTGGCCGCGGGGCTGAATATCCCTCTTGCCGCAGGATTTTCCGTCAAGGCGGGCGCGGGCATGGGCGGAGAACGTTCACAGGGAGTTGCGCTGCACTTTACCGGCGAGGAGAACTGCCGGGCCTTTCTGGAAGCGTTCATGGATTCGGAATCGGGGCTGTCCGACAGAATGCGCAACCGGGAACTGTGGCTGAAGGCCGATCAGATCCGTTTTGTCAACGGCAGCGAGGTATCGGCCAACGCTTCCCTGACCGCGAGTCATGCGCTTTTTTCCCAAAAGCTTGGCGCAACCAGGGTACTGGCGCTTACCGGGACGGCTTCTCTTGCGTTTTCGGGCAGGGTGAGGCAGACGCTGGAGGAAAGCACCCACGGAGAAACTGCCGTTTTTGAGCGTTCGGGCAGTGTGCAGGCGGGATTTGCGGCAAGCACGGGGGTGAAAGACAGTGAAAGAGCTTCACTGAGCAATGTCAACCCGCTTGCCCGCAGCACGGGAGCCGGTTTTGACATGCTTCAGCGTTTCAGGGTATCTACCGGAAGAAAGGGCCTTATGTCCGATACCTGCATGGAACTGGAATGCGGCAACGACAGGCATCAGAGTCTGCAGCGTCTCAGAGTATTGCTGCCCGGAGAGTCCCGTGCCGGAGTACTGCGAGATCCGGCACTGTTCGACAGGGTTCGGCGCGCATTGCAGAAGGCTCCGCCCTCTGCTCGTCTGGTGGCTCACTATGAGCTTAAGCCCGGTCTGCTGGAAGAGCTGCGGGGGTGCTTCATCGAAGCCCGTCGCGCCGGAGACGGCAGAAGGGAGGAGCTGCTGAACGGTATCCACGAACGGCTGGCCTCCCGCGATTCCTATGAGCCAACCCGGCTTATTGTGCGTATGAACAGGCCTTCGCCCATTTCCAAATCCTATTCGCCCGGTTTGGGGGGCATGAGGATTGTGCGCTCAAATACCATGCTGAGCATGGACAGTATTGCCATTGATCTGCGTCAGTCGACGGCGCAGCCGGTTTTGTCGGAACATTCCTCCAGGGTTTGAAATCTCTTCTGCAGAGGGGTGTCGGCCGATGACTGGAGCGATTGCAGATTGAAATATGATGAGGAAGTTCATATGTCCCGCGCAGTCATGGAAGAACTTGTGAACAGGGCCCTGAACCTCAGCGGAATGCCTTCCGTCGCTCTGGATGAAGGCGGCTATGCTCTCGTTCATGTGGCCGGGATGGCCGTTAATCTGGAATACGATGAAATCCAGGAGCGGCTCTATCTGTATGCCAGTCTGGGAAAACTGCCGGACAGCGTACCCGTCGCCCTATATGAAGCCGTGCTGGAAGCCGGGTTCATGGGGGCGGGCACCGCAGGCGGGCATATCGGCCTGCACGGACCGACACGTGTACTCGCCTACTCCCTGTCGCTTGATGCGGCCCGCCTGGATGAGCGGGAGATGGCCAATGCATTCAATCTGTTTGTCTCCCGCTGCGCGGAATGGATCGGCAAGGTGACGGAACTTCTGGAAACTCCCGCGCTCCTGCCTGGGGATTCCCTGTTTTCCGGCCCCATGCTGGGCAATATCATATGGGGATGAGGGGAATGCCCGGAGTGTTTTCATCAAAAATTCCTTTGTGGCTTGAACCCTCCCGCCTTCGGGGGGAAAAGAGCGGTTGACGCGACGGCGAAGCCGATGAAATCCTTTTCTGCAACTCCTCCCCTCAGGGAGGGGCGTCTGTGGATTGAACATTTTCTGGCAGGGTTCAGAGACTTTTCGGGAGGCGCTGTCCAAGTTTACGGTTGATAAAAAGAATCATGTTTCTTTAAACCGCCGGAGGCGCGAGCGTCAGCGAGCTTTGATCGACGCCTTCCCCCGCCGCATGGCAATGCGGCATGGAGGGGGAGCGACCAGACGGCGGCCCCGCAGGGGCCATGCCTGTTGCCGGGGGGGCCTTTCACCGCGCCGGAAGTGCGCCTGCCTTCACGGCAGCGGATGCAGCCGCTGAAACCGGGACAGAGGAACGGCCTCTGATTGCTGCCCCAGTCAGAAACTTTATAACACAGCCTTTCAAGGAATAGACTCTCATATCCGGTACCGTTGCATACCGGGCGTTTTGCCGGTGTCTGCCGGCCAGGACCCCATGTTCCGGCGCGCAGCCTTCATGTCCGAACCGGACTTGACGCCGCAAGCGAGTTGCGGCGTCAACCGGACAAGGAGAGCGGAAATGAGTCTCGCCCTGCGCGATTCCACAGGGCATTTCAATGGCGAAATGCCCTAAAACCTGCCAAAGGCAGAATCGTCGCCGGATGATTGCCGCGGAGAGGCCGGGGGGCACTCCTCCGGCGCGGTCCACATATGCAGCAGCCGGGCCATGTCTCCCGCTACGGATGTGATGAGCGTACCCATGGGATCGGCGGGCATCCGTTGTCTGACTTCCAGCACGATGAAATCGCGCGGGGACTGATAGGGCATCATGCCCGCATGTGCCATGCTCCACAGCATCATCCCCGTTTTTACGTCATATACTTCGAGCTGGAGTGAAATCCTGGAGTCGCCGGTAGTGCCTCCGTCGAAGTAATAGGTGATATAGCCGCCGATCAGCAGCTCCGCTCCCATTCCGCGGGCCAGGGGAAGGGCCATGTCCGCCCGGTAGGGAGGCGCCATGTCCGCGAGTTCAAGGGTGGAGAATGTCTCTTCGTTCAGCAGGCTCTGCCATACCAGGCGGGAGACGCCTTCCGACACGGCGTCGGCGCTGCGCAGATCCTGCGTCAGGCCCAGAGGAACGAACAGCGCGGCGGGTTTGTGCGTCAGGTTGGCGTTGGGGTGCACCATCACCGTGATACCCGCGTAATAGCCGTTTTCATTGCTGAATATCTGGGGCTGCGAGGCAAGATCAAGGCGCGCGGTTCCGTTCGGCGAGGGCGCGCAGGCGCACAGGCCCGCGGCGAGGATGAGCGGAAAGAGCGCCCGGGCATGTTTCCGGATGAAATTCGCCCTGCTGAAGTACGTCATGACTGGACTCCTTGAAAATCTTCCGAAGACGGACCGCGCGGAAAAGACGGCAGCGATCCCGGATCGGAAACACATATGCAAAAAAAGGGCCGAAGCCCGCAGAGCGTGGATTTTCCGGAAAGAAACGGCGGGTGGAGGGGGCATAGCCCCCTCCGGCGTCAAAGCATTGACCGCATGAGCAGCGACATCTGCACCAGCACGGCCACGCCGAGGATGAACAGCGGCGCCAGCGCCAGCGCCGTCTTTCCCCAACTGAGGCCGAGCGCGTACTTGCAGCCCGCAAAACTGACGGCCACACACCACACGGAGGCCACGGCGCTGCCCACAAACGGCACGATGGAGAACACGCAGGGCGCAGCGCTGTACGCAATCACCCGGACAACCACGCTGAAGTCCGCCTTGTCCGGCTGGGCCAGACGGATCATCAGCCCGTAGAGCGCAGCCAGAAAAAAGAGCTGGAATACGGCGGTAAACGGGGTCGCCAGCAGAAACATGGGGGTACTCATGTCGTGCATGAGCTGGTTGGCAAGTTCAATGGCCTGCGGATTGGGAGACGTTTCCGATACCTGGCGCAGCAGATCCTGCGACCAGAAGCGGATCGCCACGGCTTCCAGAAAACGCATGAGAACGAAAAAGACCACGGCTCTGCCCACGGGCGCGCCATGTCCCATGCCGCGGAAGAAATCCGGCGCGCGGAAAAGCACGCGCAACAGGGTGTGATAAAAACTGCCGAAAAAACCGAAACTTTCGGGGTGTTCCCAGGGGACGCCGGGCGTTTCAGGACGGGATGCGTGCCTTTCCGCCATGTGCGAACCCGGATCGGCGCTGTCCTTTCCGAGTGCGTCATGCACATCGGAAGGCTGATCCGGGGTGGTGCCGGAAGGCGGAATGTTTCCCCTGTGTTCCGCCGCGTCCGCTCTTTCGTTCTCCGCGGCGGGAGCGGCGTCGCGTCCGGCGGAAGAAGAGGCGGAGGGGGAGTCAGGTGAGGACTGCCCCGCGCCGTGTTCCTCTCCGGGGTCCCGAGGAATTTCGGCGAACTGCTTGCGGAAATGAAAACGGCGGCCGCAGCGCGGGCAGGTGGCTACCGTGGCGCTGGCCGGAATGCGGGTCAGGTCTATGTCGCGCTCGAACTGACAGTCTGGGCAACGAATCTGCATATTTTTTCTCCGGTTCTTTGGCGGAAGTGTAGGCCAGCCCGCCGGGCAGATCAAGCCGGAGTACCCGCCCCGCCGCCGGTTCGCTCCTTCTCCAGCGCGCCGAGCAGCAGACGCAGCGCCTTACCCCGGTGGCTGCGGGCATTTTTTTCCTCCCGCGTCAGCTCCGCGGAGATGCGGCCCAGTTCCGGATCGAAGAACAGGGGATCATATCCGAAGCCGTTTCCGCCCGAAGGGGCGTCGGCAATATGACCTTCCCATACGCCGTGTACCGTCAGATCCGGTCTGCCCGGCCGCGCCAGGGCCATGCAGCAGCGAAAGCGGCCGGTTCGCGGATGAGGAACGCCCGCAAGCGCCGCCAGCAGCTTGCGGTTATTGCGCGCGTCGTCGTTCTCTCCGGGCAGTGCGGGAATATCCAGACCGTAGCGCGCGGAATACACACCAGGCGCGCCGTTCAGGGCATCCACCTCCAGGCCGGAGTCATCGGCCAGGGCAGGCAGGCCCAGGGTGTCGGCCACGGCGTGGGCCTTGAGCAGCGCGTTTTGCTCAAAGGTTGTTCCGGTTTCCTCGATTTCCGGAAAGTCGTCGGGCAGGGGGCGCACGTCAAAACCGAACCGGCGCAGGGCGTCCGCAAGCTCGCGCACCTTGCCGGGGTTGCGTGTGGCCAGAATCAGGGGCTGCTCCCGCACGGGGAGGGAAAAGGGGGTACTCATCGAAAATTCCTTTGTGGCCTGGAGCCTTCCCCCTCAGGGGAAAACGCTCTGTTGCAGAATAGTATTGAACATAGCCTTGGACCGCCGGAGGCACGCGCGTCAGCGCGTATGGAGCGACGACTCCCGCCGCATGGTCATGCGGCATGGAGGGGGACACGGAGTACGGGCGCGGCGTTTTCCGCGCAAGACACAAGCGGGAGCGAGTATCGGCAGGGCCGATCGAGCGCCATCGAGAGGTCGCGCAAGCGAGCCGGCCGTGGATACATGCTGGCCTTGCCCATATGGAACATGGGCTGGCTTTGCGGCAACCCTCGTTGCCGCCCGTGCCGTGGCAAAAATACACGCCTCGCGCAACCCCATCAACACGGCTCCACAACAGAGCCGGGGAAAAAGTGTTCTTGACAAGACGGCGCGGCCGATGAAATCCTTCCGCGGCTGAGATGCGGCGGAAGGATTCTGCGCGCCGACACGGCGCATTCATGAGGTTCCGCCTTCCAGTATGGCTCCCGGAGCAACTTCAAGGTGAAACTTCCCCGGAAGTCAAGCGGGTCGGGACTTCGCCGCGAGGCTGGAACAGCCGCGGAGCATCTGCGGCGCACGGCTCCGGCTCCGGGCATGAAACCTGCGGATCGGATACCGGGTCCGGCCGGCAGGTATCAGGGAAACGCTGATTAAAGCGTTTCCCGCGGCCTTGCGGGGCAGGACCGTCCGCAAGCCGTGAGGAGGGAAAATTTGCTTTTCCCGTTAAATGAACGAGTTGGCGAGCCTTTCCCGGGGAGCTGATTTATTCACGGAACGAATCAGCGGTTCCTCAACAGTGGAATGCTCCATACAGAGAGGGCGGCGGTGTTTTTCCGGCAACGGCACCCCGCGTCTTCAGCCTGCTCCCTTCTTCGGAAGGGATGTACGGGAGTCCGCATGCTGCGCATTTATTCCCAAAGTCTTGGCTGTCCCAAGAACCGGGTGGATACCGAGCGTCTGCTCGGTTCTCTGGGCAAACCTTCTCTCGGAGAGCCTGTCCTGACCGTATCCGAACCCGAAGAAGCCGATCTGGTGTTTATCAACACCTGCGCCTTTATCGGCCCTGCGGTTGAGGAATCCGTGAGAACCATCGTGCAGATGGCTGCGGATCTGGAAGATCTGCCGGAACGCCCGTTTTTCGTCGTGGGCGGCTGTCTGCCCGGCCGTTACGGCGTGGCGGAACTGGCTGGAGAGATCCCCGAGGTTGACCTGTGGCTGCACGCCGCCGATGTGGATGCCTGGCCCGCCATGCTGGCCGACGCGCTGAAGCTGAAGAATGCCGAGCCGGGCCGGCTGCTCAGTACCGGTCCTTCCTATGCATGGCTGAAGATCGGCGAGGGCTGCCGCCACCGCTGCTCCTTCTGCACCATTCCTTCCATTCGCGGCCCCCATGTTTCCGCCCCGGCGGAGGCGCTGGAAACGGAAGCCCGCGCCCTGCTGGAACAGGGGGTGAAGGAACTTGTTCTGGTGGCGCAGGATGTCACCGCCTGGGGTTCGGAGCGGACCGGAGGCAGAGGCGATCTGCGTCCTCTGCTGGAGCGTCTGCTGCCCCTGCCCGGTCTGGAACGTCTGCGCCTCATGTATCTGTACCCTGCCGGACTGACCGACGATCTGCTGTCTTTCCTGGCTTCTGCGGGCAAGCCGTTTGTGCCCTATTTCGACATGCCGCTTCAGCATGCCGATCCGGATATTCTCGGACGCATGGGGCGCCCGTTCGCGCGCGATCCCCAACTTGCGGTGGATCGCATCCGCCGCCATTTCCCGGAAGCGGCCCTGCGCACCACGCTGATCACGGGATTTCCCGGAGAAACGGACGTCCATTTCGGCAGACTGGTTGAGTTTGTGGAACGCAACCGCTTCCACCATCTCGGGGTATTTTCCTATGAAGCGGAAGAGGGAACCCCTGCCGCAGCCATGCCCGATCAGGTTCCGGAAAGAACCCGCCGCGCGCGGCGTGACGAAATCATGGCGCTGCAGCAGGAGATCAGCGAGGAGATTCTGGGCGGATACGAGGGCGAACGCCTTGATATTCTGGTGGACGCTCCGCACGGCGAGTGGCCCGGTCTGCATGTCGGCCGGGTCTGGTTTCAGGCTCCCGAGGTTGACGGCGTAACCTATGTGAGCGGACCCGGCGTGGAGCCGGGCGCGCTGGTGCTGGCGGAAATCACCGAGGCCGGAGAGTATGATCTCACGGCGCTGGCGTGAGCCGCGGCATCCGGGGGCTTTGGCCGCCGGAGGCGCGGGCGCGGCGCTTTCCGCGCAAAACGCGGCCGGGAGCGGGCATCGGCAGGGCCGGGCGAACGCTGTCAGGAGGTCACGGAAGCAGCGGTTCGCGGAGCGCGATCCTCTGGGCGGCACAGCAGCGTGAAGGCGCAGGCGAGCCTGTCGTGGATACATGGTGCCTCCGACCCGTGTTCCACACGGGCTTCTCTGCGGCAGCGAACGCGCCGCCCGTGCCGGAGCAGAACCGTACATCCCGCGCGGCGCCATCAACACGATTCTGCAACAGAGCCAATTTTTAATGAAATTGCCCTTCGGGTATTAATCTGGCATGCTGAATCTGTCTGCCCATGTCCCGGACATCTGCCCCCGTGCACGACGGGGCCTGCCCGGCGGTCAGCGCGGCAGCGCCCCTGTCCGTCGGGTTCGGACAGAGGATTCCCTTTATCCTGCTGTTCAAGGAGTCTGAAATATGCGTCATGCGCTTCTCGCGGCCCTGTGCCTTTCCCTCGGACTTTGCGTTCCTCTGCCCGGTCAGGCCGCGCCTCTTTCCCCGGCGGGGGACTGGCTGGATGAAAGCGGGGCGGTTCTCTGCCTCGACGAGGACGGCGCGTTTGCCATCCTTTCCCCCCATGAAGGTTCGGCGGGGCGTTTCGGCCTGAGCTGGAGCCGGGAAGGAGATTCCATTGTCTTCCGTTCCATGCTTTCTCCCTGCGCTCCTGTGGATCAGGCCCGCATGAAGATTACGGAACTGACACCGTCCATGCTCGCCGTGCGCGGAGAGGACGGCAGGGAATGGCGCTGGAGCAAGGCCCCGGCGGGCACGGTAAGGCGTCTTGAGGCGAGCCTGATGTATCTCGAACGCATGGCCCTGCCGCCGGAAGTAATGGTCAGCGCGGCTCTGAGTCTGGATTCGGGCAAGGTCATATCTTCCGAACTGCAGCGGAAAGAGGGCGGCATTCCCATGCCGGTCCGCATTCACTATCTGGCCTCGCGTGCGGAAAACGCGGAAACGGCAAACCTTTCCGCCGCCATACTGACCCGTGAGGGAGCGCTGTTTTCCACGCCTGAGGCCGTGGATGTGCAGCTTGATGCCGGAACTCCCGCGCCCTCCGTGCGTCTGAACCGTGTGGCGGCAAATGGGGGGGAAGCCCTGTGCCCTCCCTCTGAGGAACGCCCCTCCGCGTCGCTGACGGAAACCTACTGGAAGCTGACGACGCTGGCCGGCAGCCCCGTGCATGTGGCCGAAGGCGGGCGCGAAGCGCACATGGTGCTGCATGAGGGAGGCAAGGGCAACGGTTCCGACGGCTGCAACGGCTTTTTCATGGGATGGGAGAGCAGGGACGGAAAGCTGTCCTTCCAGCCCGGCGGCGGTACGCTGATGATGTGCGGCGATGCCGCCATGAAGCAGGCCCGTACCTTTATGGAGACGCTTGGCGCGGTCGACGGCTGGGCGATTGACGGAGAGGAACTCTCCCTGCTCAGAGGCGGCGAGATCGTGGCAACCTTCCGGGCTGTGGCGCTGTAACAGCCTTTTTCCGCAGGGCGGTTTCCGCGGCGCCGCCCTGCGCCGGCGTCAATCGTTTTCCGTGCGGCGTCGCCGGCCTTTTTGCTGGACGAAACGGGATTTTACAGCTATTAATGACATTCACATGGAACAGTTGCATGGAATTCTGATTATCGACAAGCCGGGAGGCATGAGTTCCGCGCAATGCGTGGGGCGCATCAAGCGTCTGGGCCAGAAGAAAATCGGCCATGCCGGCACGCTTGATCCCATGGCCACGGGCGTGCTTATTGTTCTGCTGGGCCACGCCACCAAACTTTCCGGCTACCTCCTGGAGGGAGGGGAAAAGCGCTACGAGGGCGTCGCGCGTCTTGGGCTCGTGACCGATACATGGGATGCCGAAGGCAGAACGCTTGAGGAGCGGCCCGTTCCTTCCGCAGACAGCGTGGAAGGCCGCGCGCTTGAAGATGCCGTGCGCCGGGAAGTGGCCGCGTGGACGGAAGTGACGGAACAGCCCGTTCCTCCCTATTCCGCCGCCAAGCATCAGGGGCAGCCTCTGTACCGGCTGGCCCGCGCGGGAAGGGAAGTCCCGCAGAAAACAAAGGCCATACATATTTCGCACGCTGCGCTTCAATCGGTGAGGCTGCCGGACGTGCGTTTCCGGGTCGCTTGCAGTTCCGGTTCCTACATACGGTCCCTGGCCCACAGCTTGGGGATGCGTTTGGTGTGCGGAGCCTTTTTTAATGATACGGCGACCACCGAGATCTACACTCTTTCCCTACACGACGCTCATCATCTGGATGCCGTACTCGCTGAACCGGAGGCCCTGCCCGGCAGGGTACTGCCCTTGTCCGCCGCTCTGCCCGACTGGCCCGTCCGCACGGTGAATCCGGTCGAGGAGGCGGCGCAGCGCAACGGCAGGCCTCTGTTCCACCGTCCGGACTTCGGAGAATTCCGGGCCGGAAGCCGTGCGCTTATGCAGAACGCGGCAGGAGAGCCTCTGGCCCTGGCCGAAGCCCGCGAACAGGACGGAAGGCCCGTCTGGGTCATGCTGCGGGGGCTGTTCACCCCATCTACCCCCTGAAAGCGTTTTTCAGGGACAGGAGGTTATTGCTGTGGTTATGGATACCGCTGAGAAACAGGCCGTTATTGCCGCTCACGCCAAGCACGAGGGCGACACCGGTTCTCCGGAGGTGCAGATTGCGCTGCTCACCGCCCGTATCGAAGGGCTGGCTGAACACTTCAAGATGCACAAGAAGGACTTCCACTCCCGCACCGGTCTGCTCAAGCTGGTCGGTCAGCGCCGCAAGCTGCTGAACTATCTCAAGAAAACCGACATTCAGCGTTACCGCGCACTGATCGAGAAGCTCGGCCTGCGCAAGTAACGGGAAGTTTTTATCCGGGACACACGCGGGGGAAGGGGGATCTTTTGCAAAGAATTCTTCTTCCCCCCGCTTCTTGGAGCATTTCGCCATCAGCATGCGCTATGAAGTCAGGCAGGACGAGACTCCTCTCCGTTCGCCCTGTCCGCAGCGCGCCTTGCGTTCTCGGCCAGGGGCGTCACGCCCCTCTGTCCGGTTCGTTGCAGTGTGTCTGGGGAGGAAAAGCGTGTCCTGGCCGGGTATAATCCTGAAGTCAATCTGCTCCGGGCTGCGCAAGCAGACCCGAAGCTGCATGCATGTTTGCCGGACTGGCTGAGGCTCGGGGCTTCGCGTCCGCATTGTTTTCATCATGTCCGGAGCAGGATGTTCCGGGCGCAACGCAAGGAAGGAGTATCCGCGAAAAGGGGCGAAGGGCGTTTTGCCCGGGGCCTGTGCGTTCTTCGCCGTTTTTTGCGGAGTCTCCTTCCGGGAGATTGATATGGGTCTTTTGGATGCCGTAAGAGTCACCGCCAATGTGGGCGGCAAGGAAATCATTCTGGAAACGGGCCGTGTGGCGCGGCAGGCGCACGGCGCGGTGTGGATCCAGTGTGAAGGCACCGTGGCTCTGGTCACAGTGTGTGAACAGCCCCTGGAAACGCCCCGGGACTTCTTTCCCCTTACCGTGGAGTACGGGGAAAAGATGTACGCCGCCGGGCGTATTCCGGGCAACTTTTTCCGGCGCGAAATCGGCCGCCCCAGCGATCATGAAACGCTGGTGTCCCGTCTGATCGACCGCCCGATCCGTCCTCTCTTCCCCAAGGGATACGGGAACGAGGTACAGGTGCTGGCCAGCGCCATTTCCGCCGACGGACAGAATCAGCCCGACGTGCTGTGCATCACCGCCGCCTCGGCAGCCGTGAGCCTTTCCCCCATTCCCTTTGACGGCCCCATCGCGGGCGGACGCATCGGACGTGTGGACGGCGAGTTTGTGATCAATCCCACGGCAAGGGAGCTGGAACGCAGCGATCTTGATATCGTGTTCGCCGCTTCGCGCGATGCCGTGGTCATGGTGGAAGGCGAAGCCAGATTCGTTCCCGAAGCCGTTCTGATCGACGCCCTGAACTGGGGGCACAAGGCCATTCAGCCGCTCATCGACGCCCAGGAGGAGCTGACGCGTCTTGCCGGCAAGGCCAAGAATCCCTTCACGCCCAGGGAAGATGATCCCGCCGTTTACGCGCATGTGGAAAAACTGGCCCTTGAGGCGGGCATGGCGGAAGCCCTGCGCATTCCTGAAAAGCTGGCCCGCAAGGACGCCCGCGCCGCCGTCAGGAAGCAGGTCAGGGAAATGCTCGCCGCCGATCCTGAGTGGGCCGAGAATGCGGACGCCCAGAAGGAAGTGGGCGTCATCCTCGAGCATCTGGAAAAGAAGCTGGTGCGTCAGCGTATTCTCAAGGAAGGTACCCGCATTGACGGTCGTGATACCCGAACCGTGCGCCCCATCGAGATTGAAACCGGTGTGCTGCCCCGCGCCCACGGCTCCGTGATCTTCGCGCGCGGTGAAACCAAGTCCGTCGCCGTGACCACTCTGGGCAGTTCCACCGACGAACAGCGCGTGGATTCCCTGAACGGCGATGAAACCAAGCGTTTCATGCTGCATTACAACTTCCCGCCGTTCTCTGTGGGCGAAGTGAAGTCCCCCCGCATCTCCCGCCGCGAGATTGGGCATGGGCATCTGGCGGAGCGGGCGCTCAAGGCCGTTGTTCCCTCCAATGACAGCTTCCCCTTCACTGTCCGCGTGGTATCGGAGACCGTGGAATCCAACGGTTCTTCCTCCATGGCCGCCGTATGCGGAGGCTGCCTTTCCCTCATGGACGCGGGAGTGCCTATTTCCGCTCCCGTGGCGGGCGTGGCCATGGGGCTGATCAAGGAAGACGATCAGTATATTGTGCTGACCGATATTCTCGGGGATGAAGACGCCCTCGGGGATATGGACTTCAAGATCGCGGGAACCAGCGAAGGCGTTACCGCCGTGCAGATGGACATCAAGATCAACGGCCTGCCTACCGAGGTCATGGCCCGCGCCATGCAGCAGGCCAGGGAAGCCCGTCTGCATATTCTCGGCATCATGACCAAGGCGCTGCCCGGCTACCGTGAAGAGCTGTCTCCCTATGCGCCCCAGCATGAGGAAGTGATGGTCAATCCGGAAATCATCCGCATGATCATCGGCCCCGGCGGCAAGAATATCAAGGCCATCACCACCGCCACCGGCGCGTCCATTGATATCGACGATTCCGGCCGTATCTCCATTTTCGCGCCCACGTCGGAATCCATGCGGCAGGCCAAGGAAATGGTCATGTATTACGACCAGCACGCCGAACTGGGCAAGAACTACAATGCCAAGGTGCGCCGCATTCTTGAAATCGGCGCCATCGTCGAAATTCTGCCCAATCTTGAAGCTCTGGTGCATATCTCCCAGCTTGATACCAGCCGGGTGGAGAAAACCGAGGATGTCGCCCGTCTGGGTGAGGACATGCTGGTCAAGGTGATCGAAATCAACGGAGATCGCATCCGCGCGAGCCGCAAGGCCGTGCTGCTGGAAGAGCAGGGTATCGAATGGAATCCCGAAGACACCGCCCGTCCCCAGCGGGATCGCGGCGATCGGGGAGAGCGCGGCGGCCGTGAACGTCGTGGCGACAGGGGTGACCGCCCCCGCCGCGAACGCCGCGACTAGCCGTCCGATATTGAACTGAGACAGAAGCCCCGCCGGGATTTCCCGGCGGGGCTTCTGTCTTTAAGACGTGCGCATTCCGGCGGGGATTTCCGGTGAACGATGCCGGTTGTTTCATTTGCGTGTACCTCAATTTCACATGTCCGGCGCGACACGGCGTGGTTTCCGGCAAAAAGACAGCTTCAGGCACAGTGACGGGCCGGGGCTATACGCCTTTCGGCACGGATGCGCAACCGCATCCGGGAATCAGCATTGAACCCCTTTTCAGGGGTTTGAGGGGACATGTTCCCCATTCAGGGTGGATCCGCGCCCCGGTTTGCAACTGACGCGGCAAGGGTACCACCAGGACAAGGGTCCGCCCCTCCATGAGCCGCTTCATGGAAAGGGGAATCTGTCCGGTTCCGTTTCCGGCATGGGGCTGGAAAGGGAAGATGTTCAACTTTCTGTTATCCTCCGGAGGATAAAACATGGCTGCACCTATCTGGTTTGATGAAAAAGCCTATCTGAGCAACAAGGCTGCCCAGCTCAATACCATCAAATATGATGGCAAGAGTGACTGGACTGCCGCTGATGTGACCGCCGCGTTCGGTTCGATGACCGCGTACGAGCACTTTCTTGCCAGCGGAAACGCCGAAAACATCAGCCCCAATACCGGTTTCGACGTGGCCGAATACCTGGCGGCCAAGGCTGCGCAGCTCAATGACGCCAAATTCGAAGGGCGTACGGACTGGGACGAGGCATCCGTGCTTGCTTCCTTTAATAAGGCCGGGATCAGCGCCTGGGATCACTACGTCAAGTACGGAACCACCGAAGGCATTAACCCTTCCAACGGCTTTGACACCAGCGCCTACCTTGAGGCCAAGGCCGCTCAGCTCAATGCCATGAATGACGGTGCAGGCTATGAAGGCCGTACGGACTGGACCGCCGCCCAGGTCGCCGAAAGCTTCCAGCAGGCCGGGATCAGCGCGCTTGAACACTACTACCTGGCCGGACAGTCCGAAGGGCTGACCATTCCCGCCGTGCCCGCGGGCGAACAGGTGACCACCGACTTCAACCCGTATGAAGATTCGGGCAATGATCCCGAAAAGCCCGGCGAAACCTATGAGCTGACCGAAGGCTGGGACAATGTCACCGGTACGGCCAACGACGATACCTTCAATGCCGAGCTGGGCGCTCTGAACGCGCAGGATCGCATTGATGGCGGCGACGGCAACGATACCCTGCATGCCTATGTGGCCGACAGCCTCCTGGGGGGAGGGAACTATGCCGTCAATCCCCGTATTGAAAATGTGGAGAACCTGTTCTTCACAGCTCAGGGATCGACGACGGATGGCGGTGGAGACAACCTCACCGGTGCGGCCATTGACTTCGATCGTGTGCAGCTTGCCGACGGCAAGACGATGACCATTGGTTCCGTGGACAGCCGCGGCGATCTTTCCATTGAGGATGTGCGCCACAACTCCAACAAAACCGTCATCCGCTTCCAGGACGCCGATCCCGGCGTGGGGCTTGAAGTCTACTTCCGTCCCCAGAACATTGCGGCAGAAAATCCGAACACTGACAGCGTCATGCACATCCAGCTGATGGATGTACGCGGTGCGCAGGAAGACGGGCAACCTCTGAAGGAGAACCCCTTCGACACATTCACATTCCAGTACACCGACAATAGCGATGTGGTCAGGAACGTGACGCTTAAACTGGGTAGGGTCTCCGGTGACGCCAGCTATGATGATCTTGTGGCCGCGTTCAACGACGCCCTCGCTGCCAGCGGATATGGCGATGTGATCAGCGCGTCACTGGGGACGGCCTTCCGTAGCGAAGCCTCTCTGGATGGAGTGCACTACAGCAGCGACCTTGGCTATACCGTCAAACTGGAATGCTCTTCCGGCAGCATCACCACACGTGATGAAAACGGCGTTCAGCTCGAAGGCACTGGCTGGGGCGTGAGCAGCGGGACCATGCCCGACATGGGCGGCATCACTTGGGGCATAAGCGCCAACAGCGCCACGGACTGCCCGCTGACATCCACGACTCTTGAACTGAGCGGCGCCGGACATGTTGACTTCTCCGACAATGCCCAGTGCCTGCCCAACCTCATTCAGGGGTCCAGCGCGGGCGACGTCATCATCGGCTCCACGGCCAATGCCAACGGTGTCGAACGCATTGACGTGAAGATGGACGAAGGCTCCTGGCTCAGCGCTCTGGCTTCCACCAATGAAGCCCTGCGCATGGTGACTGTGGAAGGCAGGGATATCGACGGCGACGGCAAGGCCGAGAACGGCAGCCTGTTCATCGGCGACTGGAACGGCAGAGGTTCCCTCAAGGGGGATGGCTCCGCCTCTACCTGGACTGATGCCGCATCCCTGCTGTCGTCCGGCGCAAACGCCGGTAATGTCGCCGGCCTTGTTGATGTCGCCGTGTTCGACGGGGCTTCCTATGCGGGAGACATCAACGTGGCCGCCTCGATTACCTCTCACAGCTATGACAAGTACCTCAAGGGCGTGGACGGAGACGAATCCGGCCTGGGCAACCCCCCTGTGGATGGCTACGACGGCTTTGCCTACAACACCGGCGCGGGCGACGACGTGATCAATATGACCGTCAGCGGAGCCGTGGCTGCTGACAATGATTTCAAGCTGAATATCAATACCGGCGCCGGTAACGACCTGGTGGCGTTCCGCTATGATGATGCCATCACCGGAAACCAGGGCACCAGCCAGAAAGGGCTGCAGAACGTGACCATCAGCACTGGTGAAGGCGACGATACCGTGTGGTTCTACGGCGGCGCGAAAGGCACGGGCGGCGCCGACTCCGACGGTTCCGCGGTTATCAGCGCAGGCGCGGGCAATGACGTGATCTACGTCAACCAGCAGGAATTCTTCACCGGCGAGGATCAGAGGCAGTTGGATTCCAGCGCGTATAACGCCGTGTGGGTACTCAACACCACTGGCACGCAGGTAGGCATCGCTGGTCTCGAGGGCGCGACGATGAACAACGATCTGTCTTCCGGACAGAGCCAGTTCAACGTGAACGTGCCCCAGGGGTCCACGCTGCAGGTGACGGTGTCCTTCAAGGGCTTTGAAGCGACTGTCGACGTCGATGGTGTGAACGGAACGACGGTTTCCGCCGATGCCGTCAATCAGGCCATCATCCGGGCGGTTGAAAATGATCCTGTCCTCGGCAATCTGCTTTCCGCCAAGGACGGCGCGGGCAACAGCCTGATTATCGAGTCGCTCATCAACGGGCAGATGACTCCTGGAGATCTTGAAATCTCCTTCGGCGTCAGGGACGCGGACGGCAAGGTTACCCCCGGCGGCATCACTGCCAACAACAGGTACGATCCCCAGTTCGCCACGGATTCCTCCAGCAATCCTTTCCAGGGCAATAACAGCACGGATACGCAGGCTGTGGTCGACGGCGGCGCGGGCAACGACCTTATTGTCATCGGTCCCAACGGCGAACGTGACGTGGTGGTGCTGGGCGGCGGCGACGATGTCCTCGTCGGCTTCAAGAGCGGAGAGGACAAGCTCAATGTGGCCGGTCTGCTCAATGCCATCACCGAGAAAGAACCTTTTGCCCAGGCCGGAACAGTCACGACCCTGACCAACAATTCCGCCGCGATCACCGACTTCAGCAAGACCCTTCCCGATGACAAGAATGAAGACGGCATTTACAGTCAGACGGAAATCAACACCTTCCTGTCGGAAGGAACACTGAAGCTCGGTTTCACCGGAGCGGAAAGCGGCGACAAGGCTGTGGTGCTTCTGCATAACCAGAATGCCGCCGGTCAGCATGTCTATACCATCCTGCAGGTGACGCCCAACGGCTCCGATGTTTCCGCCACCGTCATAGGTTCTCTGACGCTCGGCGCGGGTGAGTCTCTGGATATCCGCGATCTCGTGGTCAGCAATGACCTCGGTGCTGTGGACAGTGGAGCGGGTCTGCCGGGTATTACCGTCACCCCCGGCGCGGACGGCAAGGTTCCCGGAGTCGACAGCGGCGCTACCGTCTTTGGTACGGAGAACAACGATACCTTTGATGCTCTCAGCAGCGACCTGAAGGCGCAGGACGGCACTCAGATCACGAAGATTGAGGGAGGCGCCGGCAATGATACCTTCAATGTGAAGGGCGACATGGGCTCCATTGTCATTGACGGCGGTGCGGGCAGCGACGAGGTGGTCATGGGCAAGGCCGGCGGCACGGTGACCGTGGCCGGTGTGGAAAAGGTGGACGCCTCCGCTGCCACGAACGACGTGACTGTCAAACATGACGGAGACAACACCCTGAGCAGCTTCACCGGCGGAACCGGCAGCGACTTTGCCGTGGCGGACACTGCCAATGATGCCACGCTTGAAGGCGGCGACGGAGCCAATATGCTCATGGGCGGCAAACTGATGTTTGCCGGGGCGGCATCCGAACTCAGGGATGGAGTCTATGCCGAGTCCGAGGCCGCAGATCTGACGGGCGGCAAGATAAACGCCCATGTCAACACTGTGTTCAATGGAGACGGCGCAAACTGGCTTGGAGATGCCAAAAAGCTCTTCAGCGACCATAATGTGCTGGATGCCCACGGTCTGGACGGTGCGGATATGGTCGCTTCTTCGACCATGGATACCTTCCTCTTCCAGAACGGGAACATATCCGGCAAGGACAGGGAAGCCCCCAGCGCCGAAGCCACCATCCACAGCTTCAAGGTGGGTGAAGACAGCATCCTGCTCATGGGGCAGGGAGATATGGCGAAAACCGTGACGTCGGCAGATTCCGCCTTTATCGGTGAAATCTCCTCTGCCATTACGGTGGCAAAGGGCAACGACAACTCGGAAGCCACCATTACCATCAACTGGTCTGAACTGAAGACGGATGTATCCGCCTGGGGTTCACAGACCCTTTCCGATGTTGCCCAGACCACCATTCATCTGGTCGGCATTCAGGGATGGGATGGTGACACCAGCGATCTGGCCGACTTCTTCGGCACAGCGACTCAGAACGCCTAGGTTCCGGTCATGACAAGTCCCGCCTCCCCCGGGAGGCGGGTCATCTGGCGGACGACCTGTCCGCCCGCCGTTCGGCCCGGCTCAGCCGCCGCTTTCCCATCGCGGCTGCCCGGGCCGAACTCTTGTTTCCCGCAACATATTTTGTCAGGAGCCGATATGCCTGTATCTCCCGTGGTTCTGAACAGAAAAACGCACGCCCGGTTAACCTGGAAGGCGCTGGAAGACTATTCCTTTGCCGCAGGCATGACGGTCGTCCCCCTGCTGGTATTTGAAGTCCCCGGTGCTGCGCGCTGTTTTCCGATAATTTTTGCCAATCCTCGCAATGCCATGCCGTATGCCCTGCTCGGCCTGGGCGGCAGAAATATTTTTGTGGATGCGCAAGGGCGCTGGACAGCTCCCTGTCTCCCTCTCATGTTGTCAAACTATCCCTTTTCCCTGGCGGAGATCCATCAGCAGGACGGAGAAAATGCGATTGAAAAAAGGGAACTGGCCGTCGCCATCGTCGAGGACGCTCCGCATTTTCACCAGCCCGACGGCGTCCGCCTGTATGACGGAAAGGGAAAGCCTACGCAGTTGCTGCGCCATGTTACCACCGTTATGGGCAATCAGTACCGTCACTATGCTGGCAGCAGGAAGAGTCTTGAAGAGCTGAACCTGACCGGCGCTCTGCGCGAACGCGTGGCGGGCGTGCGTACGGGAGGCGGGGAGCGCGCAGTGGGCGGTCTGCGCGTGGCGGACAGGGAAGCAGTCATGTCCCTGCCCGACGTCACACTCGGCAAGTGGGCCAGGGACGGGGTTCTGGAAATGCTGTTCGCCCACTGGGAAAGCATGCGTCACCTCGGAAAGCTGCTGGATGATCCTTCCTGTCCGAAAGGGAAGGAAAACGGCGCGGGTGAAGAGGCTCCGGTACAGTAAACACGTCTGAACAAGACTCTTTTCAAATCTTCGCCAGAGCATTTCGCTCATGAGGTGCCGAGTCGAGCGAAGCGCGACTCCGCCGCGCCGCTCTCTTCCGGTGTCGCCGCAGTTCACTTGCGGCCGCTCCGACGGAGGCGTGAGCCTCGCGGGCCGGAACAGGGACCTGGCCGGCAGACACATTTTCAGACGCAAAACGCTCCGGGAATTCCGCACGCCTTTCTCCGCGGGCTGCGGATTCATACGGCGGGGCGAGACGGCTGCGGATTGAAACATGACGCCGAACTCTTGCCGGTGCGGTGAATATATGTCATATTCTACGCAAAAGATGCGGAGAATATGACATATATTCATGAATGCCCGGAGTGGCCCCACTTTCGATGGGATATGGCTTCACTTGCGCTTCCCCTTGCCGAACTGCGCCACAGGCAGGGCCTGCTTGTCGGCAGAATGAACGCCATGGGCTTTTCCGCACGCGCGGAAGCCGGCCTGGAAACACTGGCGCTGGACATGGTGAAATCCGGTGCCATTGAAGGGGAGTCGCTGAACATGCCCCAGGTGCGCTCCTCGCTTGCCCGCAGGCTTGGCGTGGATATCGGCGGACTTTCCCCGGTGAGCAGACAGGTGGAAGGTCTGACGGAAATGATGCTGGACGCCACGCAGCGTTATGCCGAGCCCCTGACAGAGGAACGCCTTCTGCGGTGGCATCTGGCGCTGTTTTCCGGCGGAGCGCCCCGGCGCGTTGTGCCCGGCGCATGGCGCACGGCGGCTTCCGGTCCCATGCAGGTGGTTTCCGGCTACATAGGGCACGAAAAGGTTCATTTTGAAGCTCCGGCGGCGGAACGGCTGGAGCGGGAGATATCCCGCTTTCTTGAATGGTTCAACGCTCCTCCTGTGTCCGACCCGGTTCTCGGAGCCGGCATTGCTCATCTATGGTTCGTGACCATTCATCCCTTTGAAGACGGCAACGGACGTATCGCACGGGCTATTGCCGACTGCGCCCTTGCCCGCGCGGACGGCTGTCCTCAGCGATTCTACAGCATGTCGGGGCAAATCGAGCGGGAACGAAGAACCTATTATGAAATTCTGGAACGTACCCAGAAAGGCGATCTGGAAATAACCCCCTGGCTGGAGTGGTTTCTGGCCTGCCTGAGGCGCGCCGTTGACGGCGCGGAGACAACTCTTGCCGCCGTTTTCCGCAAGGCATCCGTGTGGAACCGTGCGAACAGGCATGCGCTCAATGCGCGGCAGCGCGCAATTCTCAATCGTCTGCTGGACGGTTTCGAGGGCAGGCTGACCAGCGGCAAATATGCAAAACTTGCGAAATGTTCTCAGGATACCGCGCTGCGCGACATCAGGGAACTGATGGAATTCGGCATCCTCAGGCAGGGAAAGGAAGGCGGCCGCAGCACAGGCTATGAGCTTTCCGGGGAAGGCGACGCATAAAGAAGCTGTCTCACGGTACGGAAAACAAAGTCCTTTGCCGGGCTGTCTTGCCATGCGTATCGGCTTCGCATCTTGTTCCCTCAGCGCAGCCGATTGCCGTGCGCTCCAAAAATGCGGATGAGCGCGCGACAGGATCTGCCACATGCGGCACTGCCTGCCCGGAACGCGCGGAGCGGCCGTCCGGGTGCCGCTGAGCGTGGCCTGCCTGTCTTCCGGACGCATCGGCAAGACAGCGCTCTGATGATTCTCCGCAGGCCGGCAGCAACAGCCTCCGTCATTTTCTCCACAGTTTCCGTTCCCGGAGCGCGCCTTGCGGATTCCACCTTCGCAAAACGCGCTCTCCGGCATCACTCGCGCCGCCGTCATGCCTGAAATTCCCGGTATTCGCCACTGTCGGGCATGTCCGGCACAGGCCGGAACAGGTTCCATGACACCGGACCGCGCTGTCGGCGCAGGAGGCAATGCCTGCTTCCGCGGTGTTTTCGGGTGTACCCTAATGTGACAGATTTCGGCCGTATCCGGGGCTTCATTACGGGCACGCGGAAATTCAGGGACATGACGCAGCACACTGAAAACACACGATTTTCAAGGACGGACGCAACAGCGTTCCCCAATCCGCCGCAAAACGTCCCACCGGACGTTTCAAGGGGACACATTCCCCTTTCAGGATGGACCATTGCTCAGGTTTGCAACTGATACGGCAAGGGTACCACCAGGACAAGGTCCAGCCCCTCGCGTTCCCCACGGGAACAAAAAGGGGAGTCTGTCTGTTTCCTCTTCCGGCATGGGGCCGGAGCAGGAACACATTCAACTTTCTGTTATCCTCCGGAGGATAAAAACATGGCTGATCCCAAATGGTTTGATGAAGAGTACTACCTCATTGGAAAAGTTGCCCAGCTTAAGAGTCTGGATGCCCAGTACAGAGACTGGAAGGTTGACGATGTGAAGAAGGCGTTCAGCGACGCCGGTCTGACCGCATATGAGCATTTTGCCCAGTTCGGGCACAGCGAGTGGATTTCTCCGTCTGAAAGCTTTGACGCCAACTATTACCTTGCTTCCAAGGCGTTGCTGCTCAATGAAGGATTCTACGGCGGCCGGGATACCTGGACTGTGCAGGAGGTGCTGGCGTCCTTCAAGGCTGCCGGTCTTTCCGCCTGGGATCATTATGTTCAGTATGGTTTTGCCGAGGGCGTCAATCCTTCTGCTTCCATGGATACTGACGCCTATTGCGCCGCCAAGGCCGTGGAACTCAACAAGCAGGCCTATGACGGCAAGACCGACTGGACTGTTGCGGACGTCAAGGCCGCTTTCTCCGCCGCCGGCATCACCGCTCTGCAGCATGCCGCCGAGTTTGC